>Ga0098061_1001105_pt1 | contig 13060 bp, 24 predicted proteins | sample 22_taG_FD_92579 | JGI IMG/M metagenome (GOLD analysis project Ga0098061, IMG submission 92579) | Marine viral communities from the Subarctic Pacific Ocean - 22_ETSP_OMZ_AT15343 metaG | ecosystem: Environmental > Aquatic > Marine > Oceanic | place: Subarctic Pacific Ocean | collected 2015-01-20 | reverse complement strand
TGTCTACATTATCATTCAATACCGTATGCGAAAAGTACGGCCCATTTGCACCTTCATTTTCGAAGCCTTTATCGAACTTTAACGTGACAATCACGGGTTCATTCGGATTGAATGTTATTCTTGGTTTATCTGGCATATTATAGCCTCCATAGGTTTATTATTAAATGAATTATCATCCCCACAATTAAATACGGGGCAATCTTTTGCAGATAGAAAATAAACGTGCCTATCCATAAATCCAATTTATCAATCATATTGCCTCCTTTTCTTCTTGACCAATACTTTGATATCAGAGGGAGGAAGTGGTTTCCATCCACCAAAGGGTTCTATCCATCCTTTTTTAGAGTCTTTATTTAAACATTCTTCACACATTTTTTCATCCAGATCATAATATCTTTCATCTACCTGGTTTTCACATTCGCAACAAGTCCAATTCATGATGCCCCCTTTTTTAATCTTTTTAAAACATCTTTGGTAATATCAATCTTCTGGCCGTTTGGATTTTTCAGAACCAAAGATAATTGCGGTTCTCGATGTTTATATTGATCGAATCTATGATCTATATCCCATAATAATTCATCCAACGTATTCCCGTTTGCATTACAAAAGCCTAAACCGAATTCAGTTTCATATTGGATTTCTGCATGATATTTAAAATCGAATGGTACGTACATTATTTCACCTTTTTTATTTTTACGCCAACATCCAATTTTTCAAGGATTTTGACGAGTTTCCTCATTAGCCTAACATATATGTGACTTTTCATTCTTTCGGGCTTTATGATAGTAAATTTCACGTTCTCAGCCATTTATAGCCACCCTTTTGACTTCATCAGCCCATATATCCATGCAAGGATCACAAACATAGACCTTATCAGATTGACAATGTGAGCATCTGTGATCTTTGAATACATCCGAATCACGTTTAATTAATCTATTCAATTCCTGATCCATAACCTTATCAATATTCTCGACTTTATTCGATACGCTTTTTAATAATCCGATTAATTGATTTTTATTCAAGCCATCAATTTCAGTTTCAGTATCAGAATAGATTGATAATAATTGATTCTTTAATAATCTTAAGATCACCAATTCAGATGATTCCCAAGATAGTTTTTTCCCAATAGATATTAGTTTCATCATTCACCCCCTAATATTGGCGAGATATATCGAGATGGAACTAATCCGTGCAAAAAAGGGCATTTAGAATCTTCTTTATTACTACTGCCTATAAAGCCATAGGATTTACTACCTTTTCCCCACCCACCTTCTTTATTCCTAATTCCGAGATAGTACATTCCGTTCATGCTATCGGCTATTTCCCACTTCTTGCCTTCAAACCATACTATTTGACCTATCCTATACATATCACTCACCCCCTTCAATAAACCAGCCCGAACCACGTTGCCAAGATGCTATGTGTATGTCATTATGATAATAAAGTGTCATTGCTTTCTGTTTTGGATTTCCCCAAGCATCACAATCCTGATAATCGCTATACTTATATGGGGAATATTCAATACATTTTATATCCAACTTTTCTCTGATTGATTGTTCAAAGTTCTTACGAGTGCATTTCTTATTTGTTTGTTTCATCACTCACCCCCTTCAACTTCAGGATAGGTTTCATAAGCATTCAGTTTTTTAAGCGTAGTTTCAACGAGATTCCAAAGCCCACCAAATCTCATAGTTTTCTTATGGTGGTCATCTAATCTGCCTTGATTACAATCCCAATTATATTTATTCACCGCCTTTAATACTTTCAGCATTTCAGGTGCTGATGCTATTAGGTTAGAGTGAAGCTCTTCTAACAGGTTGCTCTGTTTTTCATAGATAAAATTACGAACACCTTCATATGTGTAATAATATCTAACGTCATTGCCATCACTACCGATAGCATAGATTTTTGCCGACTTATCTACGTCTATGTAAATTACATCGCCTACTTTTCTTTCTGTTTGTTTCATTGTCTCATCTTCCTTTGACACGGGGGGCTTGGGATGCGATGAGACATAGGTCGGATGACCGAGAAGCCCCCCATTTGTGTCATAATGTTTGTTTGTTGTGTGTCTCATCATTCAGAGTATAATATGCAAACAGTTAAGATACAAGAAAAAAAAAGCGACCATTTCTGGCCGCCTTTATTTTGACAGGAATGATGGGTAGATTAAAATTCTTCAATCAAAGAAACATTAGCATTCCATGTTCGATGTGCTACTTGATTAAATTTTGGTACATCAGCAAGCCTCACCCATGAAAAATTATCATATACCGATCCAGTAGCAGAATCATCCCATTGAATTAAGAATGGATGATGAGTTCCGAAAGTTCGCTGTAGTAAATTTCCCATAAATGAACTATCGGTAAATATATCTTGCTCTTGATATAGTTCCGAATAGAACGCATCCGAATCTGCCATATAACTGAAATTCAAATCCCAACTGAATTTACCCGCCTTCCTCATAGCATGGGGGGTTGTGTGATTCTTGTTTTCAAACGCTTCGGTCATTCCACCCCAAGGTGGTGCGGCAAGCCAAGAAGCATTGGAATAGGCCATACCACCCACAGATTCCTGAATAGAATTCCCGAATTCAAGACTTTTTTGAATCTCCATTTGAGGTGCATGAGGAAACGACCAAGACTCACCCATGATTATGCACGATATTTTAATATCATCATCGTAATTCCCAGCCACAGAATCGAGTATTAATCTATAATATTGATTGTCACTACCGCCAGTAGTCCATGTAAATAAACTCCAACCGTTGTTTGCTGGTGTTGCGTAATTCCCGCTTATAACATCACCGCCTATATTGACAAGTCCTGTTAGTGCTGGGCTGACAGCAGAACCAAAATCACTTGCATCATCATGCTGAAGCTTAAACTTAACTCCAGATTGTTCAAGATTGTGTCCTAATATGAGCATATAATTATTATCTGTATATGAATCAGTAGTCATTTGTGTATTGATCTTGATAATATGTTGGGTTGTTGTACCATTACCTCCTATTGTATAAGCACTCGCTGGTCGCAAATCAAACATCTCAATCGGTGATGCACTTGTGATACCAGCTTGTGTTATATCTGTGCTTGCCATTCGCCCCAAACTTAAAGAATGATTGATGGAACATGGAAAAATTTTTGGTGTTGCGATTCGTTGATAAGACATCAGCCAACCTCTTTAGCTGTTATGCTCACTTTACCTTGTGAGCGGTTTAAATTTCTGCTTATACTCATATCTCTCGGGCCTTAATTGATAGCTTTCCAGGGGTTCTTCTGGTGCTGACTATCATCATATTTAAATTAGTCCAAGTGCCTGAACTTTGTCCAAAAGGTGACTCGGGGTACATATTGTCATTATCGAAGACAATAAAACTTCCAACCTCGAGGTCATAAAAAGCCGGGTTAACCAAATCAAAACTACAACTAAAAAACACATCACCATTAATTGCGTTATAATAACTATAATGGTCATCATTTCTATTAGCCTTGTTGCCTGAGTTTGCTGGTGATGTTGGTATTGTGGGGGATACATAAGCATCTAATGAAACTTCTTCTATGTTTTCTTTAGCCTGAATATTATAGGTAGTTCTCGGGGTGGAATTAGTAGATGTTACATTAGTTAGATAACGATTTTCTGCTGGGTGCTTTTGATACCCTATGTTTTGTTTCGTGCTAATTTCAGATAAAGGGGTATTTTCAATAACAATATTAGCAATATCATATTTAGTTAATGTTATCACCCCTGAAATACTGTCAGGAATGTGTATATATTGAGGTACTCCAAATCTATCCCTAAATATAAAACCGCCTTCATACTGTAATTTATTCAGAACATCTTTTAATAAAGTTGGTTCAGTTAGCCAATACCTTATCTTCCAGTCCTTCGAACTATCCAATGCGCTCCATCCATCTATATCAGCATCGGAATCATCTAACCCGGCGTGATCTTTTAATAACGCTCTGTGTGCTTCGTGAATCTCTGTGGCGACTCCCGAACTTCCAGTATAAGTCCTTGTTAAACCGTCGCTCCCAGAATAGAGTGTTTCTACGTTCGCAATACTCTCTGATACTGAATTATATTCAGCTTTATCTGTGCTATTCGTTGGAATTTTTAATTTCGGCTGTATAAAAGTATCATACATTTTAAAATCTATATCAACTGCTGTGAATTGCCTTCCTGAAGTACCCTGATTCCCAGTAAAGTAAAAAAGCCAACTAACTTGATAGCTAATAGAGTCTGTAGACAATCCTTTTATATTAGCCTCAAAATCATTGCTAAAATGAGTGTCTTTTGCTACTGAAATAAGATTGTTTGTAGAATCTTGATCACCGGTAACTATTATTCCAGTCGAAGTTAAATCATGTTGCCCCACCGATACGAAAGTCCCCACATAACTATAAGATTTTACGGCAACATAACTCCCCGTTGTTTTATCGTTAATGGCAAATGCAATATTGAATGTATCGCCACTATCCCCTATTGCTTCAATATCAAGAGTGAATGCAAAAGTAAACCCCGTTTTATATTCATCAATTTTATGTTGTATTTGTGAAACATTAGCATTAACGGTAGTCGTTTTAGACCATTGCCTATTTGCGCTACTTAAAGTTCCGTCACCCATTGCAAAATTTAAAAGAGAAAATGTTGAATCATCAGAATCAATAGTTTCAGCCCCGTTGTCATCATAATCGTCATAATCATCTGTTGAAATTATTGAATTTGGTCTAAGTTTATAAGCCCTATGCAAATCAACGGTTGTGCTATTAGTATATCCATCACCCAAAGCAACGCTTGAGCTATTTACGTCATCCAAAGGGATAAAAGTATCTGAACTTTTATCATAAAAATGCAACTTCCCCTCACTTGTATTTTTTGGCTGGAGCGCAAGAAAATCAAAATTTTGTACTTGTTCTACAGGCGCAGGGTAAAGGTCTTTAGATGTACAAAAAGCCGGAGACGATACGGTGGACGTATTGACTGTAAAATCACCGTAAGCAACAGGGAAGTAATTACCCTTTGGAGATTTGACATTAGGAACAGTCACATTGTCCCAGGGCCTATAGCTAATCATCTTTATAGTAATGGCTTTGCCGTCGCTACTAAGACCATTAACCCTGAATGAGCCTATTTGGTTCGGAGTATCGTTATTGATTTGAGAGTGAACTGTACAAACCCTATTGATGTAAGAATTTGTACCCCATAATTCCTTCGATATAGGAGAACCATTATAATTATAATCAGGTATTTTTATAGATATTCCGCTTGTGGCCGCTGTTGATTTCGATAGAGATATTGTATCAGAAATTGTCGGTTTGTTAAGGATTACCCCCTCATAATAATTAGATGAATATACGACCGAAGAAAAAGACATATATAAATAACCGCTGTTATTATTGGCTAATTTAAAAAGCCAATTTTCCTGGATATTCCCCAGCTTGATTGAATCTCCGAAGGCCATTATCTACCGACTATCCCCGGTGGAAAACAGGGTTCCTCTACCTTCTCTTACCGCTGAATTTATTGCTGGTATTATTGAATCAATCACCGTTTCATCTACTAATGGTGCTGATATATTTAATGTGATTCCTTGAGGGCCGTTGATGTTGGGGCCTTGTAATGGTGTGACAGATACACGTTCTGCCTTATTGCCTTCACCAGTCATAAACATCGTTGGTTGATTAACAACTCCATCAAAACCAGTTTCAGCAAATTTGATGCTTCTCACTCCAGCTTTGGCGGCTTCTAAAGCAATCACAGAGGCTATAGCCGCACCTACACCAAGTGGCCCAGTAAATGTGAACGTCAATGCTTCGCTAACAGCCTTTGATGCAAGAATCACACCTTGCATGGCTGACATTAACTGAATTACAAAACCTTTAAAAGCCTCACCAGCACCTAAATCTGGATCAAACGTAGTTTGTAAAGCACTTGATAATGCACCAGCTAATTTTATTTGGTCTCCCAACACAGATGATTTCGCCTCTACAAGACCTAACGCATTCGCAAGTTCTGGATAATCCTGAATAAGTCGTTCAACCATACCAGCTTCAGCAACTTGATTGGCTAAATTCACTTTTTGAGTTTCAATAAATTTTGTATATTCCGAATCTAATTCAAAAATAATGCCTGATTCATTTTTTCGTAAGTCAGTTGTGGTTTCCAATACTGGAGCAAGTTTGGCCTGTTCCTCTCTTAATTTAAGAATGGTAGCTTCTAATATTTCCAGTTTTTCATTAGATGTTTTTGAGGCATCACTATATCTTTTGAGTTTTTTACCACCATCTTCAATAACATGACCGAGGTTTAAAAGCTCTTCTTCACTTAGCCCTTTTATGCTTATTTTGAATTCTTCCATCGCTTGTTTAGCGAGTGCAGTTTTATCCAATAAAACAGCATCAACCTCTTTTCCAAAATCTTTAAATCTATCTATAACGTTCCCAACTCTTTCTGCTAAAGTTTTAATTGCTTTTGCTGTAGTGATAACCATAGGTGAAAGTAGTTCACCCAATGCTTCGCCAGCATCACCTACAGATGCCGACATTTGATCGAGAGAACCAGCCATCGTTTCTGCTTGTGCTGATGCTTGACCGCCAAAAAGAGTAGCAACATTATTAGTTAATGATTCAAGTCGTTCTGTTGATCCTACTGCACCTTCGACCTGGATACCATAGCGACTCATGGCATTTGTGGATGATCCAAGAGTCTTTGCAACTAAATCACCAGCCGCTTTTAAATCCATCCCCATAGCAACCGCCATATCTAATGTGGCTTCTGTTGCTTTTTTGATTTGCTCTTCGTCTTTTATAAATGCCGCTAAACTAGCCTGAACACCTATGATTGCTTCATCACCAAACGTGGTCATTTTCTGTAAAGCTGAAGCATGGCTCAGTAATGCCTTTGATGTCTTGCCTAATGCTACTTCAAGTTTCTTTTCAGCCTGTTCCTGTTCACCAGCCAATCTAATTACAGAACTGAGTCCGCTTATTAAACCTCTTGCACCGAAATAAGCCGCAGATGCAATTCCAACGGCTTTGCCCATTTTAGAAATAGCACCATTCAATCCACCTACTTCTTGTTTGGCTTTACCAGCACCAGTTGTTGAGACTTTTATATTTAGTTTTTTATCGGCCATAATTAAACTCTGGGGATCAAGTTACAAGGGAGGCTATGTTGATCATCAATATACCGATGATCCCCGATCCCCAAATCTTTATCTTTTTTTAGCATCTTTTTCCTGTCGATGTCTTAATGCGACACCCATTTCGTTTTTAATGATTGTGAAGTATTCCAATTTATGAGCATCAGTCTCATCTAAGGTTCTACCCAAAGGAATATTGTAGTCAATGATGTAATGATATTCATTTATAAGATTGAAGGATTCATCATCTAATAGATATTGTGGATTGGCAAATAAAGGAATCAGATACCATAGTTCTTGCCCGATTGTTCTTGTGCCATCACTCGCATTTGATATTTCTGCAACCTCTTCAAAGATGTCATCAACATGATTGAATTCCTTTATTTTTCTTGATACGGGGGTTTCGCCAATGTAGGGAAACAAATATTGATCGTGTGGCTTCGGTTGAAATACCCAATACCATACACAAAAGGCTAACCCCCATCTTCTTTTTTTGCTGAAGCCGACAATCCCAAATATTCCATCATGATAGCCATCAGAATCTTTAATTGAAATTCATATTCATGTTCTTTCAAAAAATCTTCAGGTTTGTTGAATGCAATCTCTGCGGTATGGCCCAATAAGATATTGAAATCCTTTTGGCTAACATTATCAGTACCGTTTTTATATACATCCGCAAATTCACCATGCAATCCAAGTTTATCCGAATAACTAATTTCTTTTATCAGGAATTCCTGACCTTCTACTTCTATCTTCATTTCGCCTCCCTTATTGTTTAATATACACCTATGTACTAATCAAAATGAATCAGTACACACCCCTGTACTAACAGGCTACTTCTACAAGAGCCGTACTTGAACCAACACCAGCACCAACCGCCTTAACAGATATATCCATCATCATCATGGCCTGTTCATTGAAAGCTACATTAGTCATTACTGAAGCTGGCATACTTATGCCAAAATTGGCATCAGTTAAAGATGAATCATTATTTAACAATGTAGCACCCTCTGATGCACCAGTTGCTTGATCTTGGAAGTTCTCGAAAAATGCTTGAACTTTAGCATCATACTTTACTGTGGCATCCAAAGTTGCTGAGAATTCACCAGCCCTCGATATTGTTTCATAACCCGTAGATACAAGCCCAACAAAGTTGGCATCATTAGTAAGATTTAATGTGAAGGAACTCATCACCAAATCTGCAACACCTACTATTTGCCTATATCCAGCTGTCCATGAATTCATTGTATAGTTCCCAGTTGCGGCTGTGAAAGCAGAATCAACTGCACCAACCGTTGTAGCTTGTGTTCCATCTACTGCCGATCCCGTTTTGAAGGTAGCTGAGAATTTGATTCGACCACCTTCAGTACCAGCATCACCAGAAAGCGATAAAGCCGTTACCACACAATCTTTAAAGCCCAAATCCATATCGGTGATCGGTGAAATCATCGCTATTGATAATAGAGTTCCAGCTTGAGATGAATCACCTGATCCAACATTTTGAGCAGAAGCATTAGATAGAAACGAATAGACACCACTCGCTGATCCTTCTGCTTCACCCATTATGTTTTCAAGAAGCATATCAAGAGCATTCATAGTTGCTGTTCCTGATACGCTGATTTCTGCGATTGCACCGACTTTCGTATGGAAAAAATCAGTTGTTTGTAAAACTCGACTGCCAGAACGTACATCCATTGTCTGATTTAAATTCAATGATGGTGAACTAATTGAATCCACGTCTAAAGCATGGTATCCGTTTCCGCCAGAGGGTGTTACTGTTCCGAAGGCATCCTGTTCCGCTATCGCAATTTTAAAAGCAGATGACGAATATGATGCTGTTGATATTGCCATTATTCATTCCCCTTTGTTTTTACTTCTGTTTTTACTTCATTTACAAATTCTAGAGCTGGTTTAGGTATCTTTTCAACTTCAACTTCTTCCCCAGAATTAAGTTTATTAATTATATTTGAATCATAACCTTGCATGGTGAAACACCACATTTGAGTGATTTGATTCTTTTTATTTTTCAATTTGATTTTCATGATGACTCCACGTTTATACAACTAAAATTAATCAATGCTCTTATCTTTGTCTCATCATCTTCATCCCGTTCATATACTACCGATGAAATTTGTCCAGCAATCCAATATCCTGAAACATCAGCATTATTATCAGGTGCGAATAATCTTTTAATATGTTCCGCAGTATTGGATATTTGCTTAAATGTGTTCTCACTCATATTGCCACCAGTCGATAATTCGTAAGATAATAGTATCGAATATTCACGGGATTGGCCCCTAGCAAGTAGATCAATTAAATTATCTTCCAACGGCACAATAAGGATAGAATGATTCCCTTTATGTTCATCAAACGTAATCGGAATTGACACCTCGTCACCGATAATATTGGCAACCTTCCCAATAATAGTATTAACCTGATTTGTGTAGGTTATCATATACGATTCACTTGAGCCATTTTAATAGGTGTTGCAGTTGAATCAAGTTCCCCAGAGATTTCCATTTCCCAAGTATCAGAAGCAGTTAAAACGCCAGGACTCCATCGACAGAACATATTTTTTCCAACTGGATTCCATCCACCCGTTACAGTTTCGCTTGTGTATAGTGATTCGACTTGTAATCCATCAGCATTTGATCCTTTTGTCGAATAAGTGATTGATGAATTCGATCCCCTAGTAAGCGTTCCACCAGCACCAGAATCAATAGAAATTTTGATTAAATCCCAACTCACAGATGGTTTGCCCATAACATCCACAATATCTGAAGTTGTAGAATTATCCAAGCTCACCCTTCTTACGATTCCATGATTCTTTTGAAGTGATTCCTGTTGATTGATGGTTACTTCACCTCGTCTTAATAGATCAAGCCATCCAGTACCTTCTGCATTACTTACTTTACCCGATAGATTTTCGGATAATTCAGGATCATAAGGTGCTGTAATAAAACTGGCGGCGATATGGGCCGTGGACATTACTATAATCTCTGGCCAATCTGCACCAGTAGCAGATGCAACCCCCACCCCCTTTCTTGGATAGATGGCAATCCCTCCTGACATACTTCTTACGAAATCACTTGATCTGGCAATCACAGATGTAAGATGTGTATCAGCATCAATACCACCTTCAAATATTGCACCATTTAAAGCTGATGCAGAACTACTTGCGAGAAAGTATTCCAGTCTTCCATCAGCTTCTACATACCGCCAATGATCAGTAGATGACGGTGTTGAGCCTTGTTCAACCCCTAAATCCTTTCCATCTTTAAATAATACAGTCATTGGCCCTGTAGAATAATTATAATATAAATTTGATGAAAGAGATGTTACCCAATTTGGTGAGAGTATTGTTCGTTGTGAATATTTTGCCATCTCAGGCAACACAAATTGTATATCAGATTGTGAACAATAACTTGATTCGTATGTACTCATGCTTCGTATCCTTCCATTAATTCTAAATAATTACAACTTTTTAATAGCGCCAGAACTTCAGCAACATCACCTAATACTACACCATCCATATCAATCAATTCAACAATCGGAATTCGTTTCGCTTTACGGATCGCCTTATTGATATTGTTGAGATCATTACCATAATCAATTTGACCTTCAACAGCTTCCATGAATTTCGTTTTATTCATCTAAGATTTCAAAGTGTACCAGATCGTCAAAATTGTTATCTTTTGTTGTGCGTTGTCCTTTAAATAACGAACTGGCATTCCAATCACCGCCCCAACGTATCTTGATGCCCATAGAAGCCGCCATACCAAGCATAAAACCACCGAGGTAGTGGAAGTCATCCCTCGCTTTCCAATCTATCGGATACGGGGCAATATCAACTGCTTTTCCTTGAACGTGCTTCCCGAATTTGGTTTTGCTTTTGCCTTGTGCCACTAATTCATTCTGGCGTTCCTGGGAACGTAATCCCTCAATAATAGTAATATCGAAGTATTTAACTACCTCATTTAATACATTCTGAAGTTTAGCATCCACACCCTTCAGCCGTTCTTTACTTCGCTTTCCGAATCTTGGCATCAGAATTTCTTTAATACCTTTTTGATTTCAGCCACCATCTGATCATCTTTTTTAGTAGGTGTCGCTTTAGCTATCAATTCAGCAACCCAAAGAAAAAACGCTTTCGCACCTCGTTTTTTGATTTGCCGTTCTACATATTTCGATAGCATACTCATTTCTTTTCCCCATTGACCATTTTAGTTAAGCCTTGCCAAATAACATCCAATATAATATCATCTTTATCTGATGGTGACATTTTTACAAGTTTTTCTAGAACCATGAATCCTAATAGAACCCATTCCCAATTCATTTGTAGCCATTCCATTACATTGTCCTCATTACTAAGTTTATGATTATAGGAATAGCAAACAACGCTACCCCTCCCCATGTTTTAATTTTTGCAATCTCAACATTATTTGAATTGGTTTTGCCGTTCAATGTATCCAGATGCTTTTCAATTCTTGAAACTCGATGAAAAATTGTGATCTGTCTCTCATTAAGTTTGGTGAGATATTTAATTACTTCTTCTCGATGTTGTTCTGTTTTCATTTGCCACTTCCATTCATTCTGGACATAATTCCATCCATCCGTGATAACTGTTTTTCAACGTCCCCCAACGCTTCAATCATTGCTTCGTGCCTTCTATTTCTTTCATCATTCTGCTGTTCTGATTCTCGTTGAATCCGATCTATTAACTTGAGTAAGATTCCTTGGACGTTATCCGATGTAGATTCTGCTTTCGCAATATCCACCTGAATTTTATCAAGTGATTCAGATTGTGCATTTTGGCTCTTTATTAAATTCGTTATCATGAATCCAAATAGTAAACTGATTACACCAGTTGCTCCGAGTGTTCCCCATGATTCCATCAATAAATTGAAATCCATTAATCAATCCTTTTTGTATGATATTTCGCACATTATTTGTTTCTTCCATTCTTTTTCCAGGATAACGGATTCAATCCACCAACACTTTTTTCATACCAGGCGATCTTGTCTTCCAATTCCGCAATAGCTTCACTTTCAGCGAGAACGTGTTTTTCAAGTAAATCTCCAATCGTCTGGTCCGCTTCTGCCATCTTTCTTTCAAGTTCTTCAATCCGATTCTGAAATTTATACGCACCGTATATAATCGTGCCAAATACTGCAACCGCATTAAGCAGAAATCGGAAATTAAAAGTAAGTGACATTGAATCACCGATAACTTGCCCTTTATACGATCGAACACCATTATTTTCCGACATATACGAAAACTATATAGCCAGTAGCACTACGCTTGCAAGGGATATCATATGATGTATTCATTACATCTTTTTGAAATCAGCGATTGCTTTTGCTAAACCATCAGATTGTGCTTTTGCTCTGGCTTGTTCAGCATCAAATCGTGCTTTTTCTCTTTCAAGATCAGATAGTGAATATTCACGTTTTAAATCATCTTGGGCTTCACCAGTTTCACTATTCCAGCGTTTCTGTTTCCAAGCGATGAATTCACGCTTTTCTTCAGCTTGTGCGGCACGAACTACTTTGCCATCATCATCTTTCACTTCTGAAACTGCTTCACGGGTGACTTGTGATTCTTTGCTAAATGCACCAGTACCAGCGGCTTTCTTTGCTTCGTAATTACTCCAATTCATCTTTTACTTCCTCTTTTTCGTTTATTGATTTGCGAAGCATATTAATGAACGCTTCTTTTCCAACGGAAAGCTGGTCAGCCATAAACTGATTCGTATTCTGTTTGTTTTGCAAATCGTTAATGTGATTTACCATCATTTTCTGTTCGTCAGTCATGTCATCAATAACATACTCTTTGTCATCTAAGTTCAAAACTGGCTTTTCTTTTTTATCTTTAGCCATTATTGACTCCTTGTTTGTTAGTTAAATTATTTATTTT
>Ga0098061_1001104_pt1 | contig 13061 bp, 23 predicted proteins | sample 22_taG_FD_92579 | JGI IMG/M metagenome (GOLD analysis project Ga0098061, IMG submission 92579) | Marine viral communities from the Subarctic Pacific Ocean - 22_ETSP_OMZ_AT15343 metaG | ecosystem: Environmental > Aquatic > Marine > Oceanic | place: Subarctic Pacific Ocean | collected 2015-01-20 | reverse complement strand
TCGTTCTTCATTTATCGAAAGAAGACGCAACACAAAAAGGAGAACGTTTCAAACGTGTGGTTGGTGGACAAAGAACATCGGATGGAGACGCCGAATAAGTATTGTACAGAATATAAGAAACATCTAATCAAGCCGGTAGAAGCAGTGATTGTACATGGTACGGCTACAGGTTCTACAGTGGCAGCTTTGAATTGGCTGACTAATGAAGACGCGCAAGCCAGTGCTCATTTCATCATCGGAAAAGATGGAACAGTTTGGCAACTAGCGAGTCTCGATGATCGCTGTTGGCATGCTGGTGGTCGGACGTCTAAACTATTTGAACAAGGTAACGTAAACGGTCGGACCATCGGTATTGAACTCGTGAACTGGGTGAAGCTCGACTGGGACGACAAAGTCGGATCGTGGAAAACATGGACCGGTAAGACGTTTCGCGGATTCGCACTCGCAGACGGAGAAGACGGTGGAGTCATTCCAGACGTAGAAGATGCTTCAGTAGGTTGGGCCATCTATCCAAAGGAACAACTCGACGCTTGCCGCAAGATCATTCACCAGATCGGTCTTTACCACCATCAGATAAAGGACGACTGGGAGGAAAGGGTTCTTGGTCACTGTGATGTAGATCCGACGCGCAAGGTTGATCCGTCACCTCGCGGTGTCTTTCCGTTTGCGTCCATCCTCCCAAAGAACGGACCATGAAAGAGAAGTTGATTTATGTAGCCGGTCCATTTCGAGGGCGTAATCAGTTTGAGATTGAGAAGAATATCCGCAAGGCTGAAGAAGCGGGTCTCGACGTTGCAATTCTTGGTGGCGTACCTGTTATCCCACACTCGATGTATCGGTATTACCAAAACACGTTGCCTGACGCTGTATGGACAATGTCGACAATGGAACTTTTCCGCCGATGTGATGCTCTCTTGCTAATCGAGGGTTGGCGAAACTCGGTAGGTTCTGTGGCAGAGCGTGAAGAAGCTATACGGCTCAACGTTCCTATCTTTGATGTCTCACAAGACTCTGATTTACGTGTTATCTGGTACAGTCTCAAGACTTGGATTTCCGGTGTGGGATCTTCCCTGCCAGTGATAAACGAGTAATAACTACACGCAAACGCAACGCTGCTTCCACCCGCCAAGGTATCCACCACCAAAGCGGTTGACATAGATTCCAAGCAAGAATGAAAGCAAACTCGTGAGGCGACTCCACAATCTCGTCTAAGACGTGCTGTGGCGCTCCATGGCTCTTGAAAAGACGCGCATAGTTATCTACGTAGTACGCGTAAAACTCGTCCTCAGACTGCGTCATACGGTCGTGTAGGATGATGGGGATACCTAAGAATAGTCTAGGTGTGAACAGTGCGTTCCAGAACCCGAAAAGGAATAGAGCGAATGCCTGCACTATTTTGTTTTAAGTGAGTAGGCGCTACCAAATAACGTATCCTTGAACTCTACTTTCCCTTCCGCGATTAGCTCTTTCATGCCTGCGCGACCCGCTGAACTGAACCTCTTTACAAGTACATAGCCCGACGCGGACTTCTGTAACCTCTTTAGCGCCCTATCCCGGTGCTTACGCACGAATTCCATGTCCTTTTGATTGTCCATCGTTCATATCAATACATGGCGCTCTGAACGATTTCGGTTGACATGATGTTGACATGTCAATTACCTTCGTCTCATGCAAACTTACATCGCACTCGTGTTCATTGGGATATTTCTTGCTGTAGGAATGGTGAACTCAGAACTAGGCGCTTATTTAGCGTTCGTCTTGTTTGGCCTGTTCATGGTCATAGACCTGTATCTCGAATACGCAGGCTTTTGGGAAATCATCAAAGGGTTCTTCGGTCTTTGGGGCTTTGTCACCGTCGTACTGGCAGTGCTCCTTTTCGTCAGTCAAATAGAAGTTCCACATATTTCGGAGGTATTACATCGATGAGACACGCAAAAATGTTCCTCTATAGCCTGTTCTTTATTGGCGGGTTGGCCGTATGGAATGTCGGTCTATGCGTTGATACTATCCAGGTGGTATTCAATTTCCTCACACGTAATCACAAAGGCCAAGACCCGTATTACACAACCAAGGACTGTCTTCGATACACCGGTCCCTATACTGAAGAACGTATCATCGGCGACGAGACCACCTACTACCCGCCATCTAAGAGCGAGTATTGGCTGTATAAGCGTGTTCGTGTGGCACCGGGCATATGGCTCGACTCAAAGTGTGCTTTCTATCCCCAATTCGTCGAGCGCAATTGCAATATCCGCACGAAGCCCTCGACCGAAGGCAAGATTGTCGGCAAAGCCAAGTCAGGAGACCGGTTTGCGGTGGCGTGGGATACGGACGGGGATAACTGGGAGACGGTTCTTCTCGACGGCAAAACATACTATATCTGGGACAAGTGCTTTATTTGACATTTGAGGCTACCCACAATATATTGTGGTTGTGGTTGCCCTAAACCCCAACATATTGCGGTTGGCCGTGTTTTCTTCGTGCAAGGATCTCGAAGCTGGTGCTGAACGAGACATCAGAGCTACAGGTGTTCCAGGTGTCCAGAGTCTTCGGGTTGCTGGTCGCGTTGGGGGTCTATCCGTTGTTGCCGTTGATGACAAGCTAATTGATCCAATCGTTTTACCTGCTATTCATTGGGAACCCGTCACCGCTCGTAACGAGAGCCATCTTGAAAGAGAGCCCGCATGGGTTGGAGGTTGCGAAGGCATCCAACTCGTCGATACAGCCGTCTTCTGCTGGAAAATGGCCTGTTCCTGTGGGCGTATCCGTTACGCTAAAGCCAATTCTCGCCACCAAGTCAAACGCTGCCGCATCTGCACAAAACAACGCCAATTACAACGTCGCGCAGAGCGACAACGAGAACTAAGAGGTAGAGCAATCGTATGATATGGATATTTGCATCTAAAAGTGATCCCGAAGGTGGATTCGGTAGGGCTAAGAGCTTCGCACAGACACTAAACAAGAACAATCAATCCGTCACATTCGTCGACCGGCTTTCTGGGCGTATGCCAGATTTAATGAAAGTCGCAAAACACCGGATCGTCCGCACCCCAAGTGTTGTCGTTACACGAGGAGAACGTGGTCACGAACTCGCTAGGATGATGCGTATTCCTGCTATCCACGAAATCGAGAAGGTCATGGAGCTATGCCACTAAAGCCGAGCTTTTGGAACCGCATCCAACGTCGAGTGCGTGGTGCGAGTCCTTCGAGTGAGGACGAAGCAATCTCTCCGGGTCTATGGACACGCCTAAAACGTCGCGTCCAGACACTATTTGGAAAAGAGCGTCCAGAACAAGAAGGACCGACCGGTCAAACGCCGAGCGATTACCGCGCCATGATTACTCATGCCGGTCAGACGCGAACAAAACTTCTAATGAAGTACAATGGGCAATACCGTCACGTGATCCCTTTATCTTTCCGTTTCAAGAGTCGTGGTACGCAACCTCTTTTATACGGTGAGTGTCTTTTACATCACGGCAATCTTCACGCGTTCCGTCTTGACAGAATTCAAGGACTTTGGAACACGGATGAAACGTTTACGTTTACGTATGGCGGACATCCGGTAGAGTTTTAGCAGTGGCAAGATTTAGCGAACGCAGACGCGCACAGATACGCGACCAACTCGATAACTGGGATAAGCCGCGAGCACCGGAAGCGCCCATGCCGACAATGAAGATTATCGTCGTCTATGGTGGTGCTCTCAGTGGTGTATCAACTGCGCTGAAAATCTTACACGAAGAGAGCACCACACCGACGTGTCTCGTAGAAGCAGATGAAGACGGTCGCTGGCTCGAAGACGTAAGCGATGTTGGAGAGGGTTCCGTAGTCTTAGTTGACGGAACCAAGTGGCTCAAGTCTCACGACAATCTCCAAGCACTCTATGATCGCAAACTTGTCTCGCCGTCCAGCGGCCTTTTGGTGAGACTGTGGACTAACGACAACGAGGTCATACGTAGAGCCAAGGAAGCAGGGCGCGAAGTCAGTCCGAAGTTAGAGAGCCGACGCTGTAGCGGTCTGGACTCGCACATACACAAATTGAGCATGCCATTTACGATGGTGCCAAACGAGCCGTATTCCCTCGACCAAGCAATAAAAGAGATTGCACTGAAGGCTGGGATATATGAGTAGTCTCGCACTCAGCGTTGTTCAACCGCCCGTAGAGCGTGTCCAAGACTGTTCCACTTGCCGTAACCAAAAAAACTGTTGGATGAAAGGTATTGGTCCTAGGACAATCGCAATCAATTTATTGGTTTGTCGAATGTTGCGTGGCATAGATCGAGATAATTCCACGAGACTTCTTTTGGAGTTGTTACGTCCGAAGGTAGGACGGATTGCTTCGGATATCGCTAAACGGGTTGCCCCAGTATTCCAACTAGACGCTGACGAAGTTATCTGTGACATAGAATCAGCCGTCGTAGAATATCTGTTGTCTCGGTATCTCATGGGAGAACTGGCTTACCCATTGTACTATCTTTTCGGAGGCAGGAACGGTGTAATGTTCCGTTGGTCCTTAGCTTATATTTCCAAGATCAGAAGGAATTGGAAGGACACGTATTCCGTAGGTATCTGTTTGCCGGAAGGAGATCGCATGGGTTCGCGAGCATCAAGTGCTGCAAGCTACGAATCACGATTGCGTATTGTGAATAGCGCCTCTGCTGGGATGCAAATGTCTAGCATGCCGTCATCTCCCCTTGGAGAAGCAGAAAGCGTAGAAGATTCTATCGTCGAAAGACTCGATAGCGTACACAATGCTCGAAAGGCACTGTCGATCCTCGATGACGGTCACACGTTACCTCTCACAGAGTACCGGGTACTCGCTTTTTGCTTCGAAAACGCACATGATCGCGGAGTCAAACGACCAACTAACGGACTACATGCGTATATGGCGAAACGTTTTTCCGTCGTTCGCTCGCGTATAGGCCGACTTTATTCTCTGGGTGTAACTCAGCTAACGGAAACAATGGAGAGACTATGACATCCACAGAAAAAGCAGCGGCAATCGCAAGAGACATGGCAGCGATGGGTTTTGAGCCTTCAAGCCTCCTAAACGAAAGCGTGGAATACGTAAAAGACTATGTTGATGGATTAGGTCGGGTTACTCGTGTAACTGCAATCTACCAAAAAACACAATCAGATAGACCTCTCGACGGCTATATCATCACAACACAACAATACGTACCTGCTGATCCAGAAAAAGTAGAGTTGCAAGCTCCAGCGATTGCCCGTCGAGATCTTTCACGTCTTGCCCAAGAATTCGGGCCGGAACTAATAGATCCTGCGCCTATCGGCGTAATCAAAAAGACTTGCAGTTCTTGCGCAATTGAAGCGCAAGAGTTTTATGTGGTGGAGAAGAAGCCACTTTGCAGAGATTGTTATGCCACAACTATTGAAGGGTGATTTACATGCCGCGAACCGCGCCATGCGCCGATTATTAACTAGCCTCGATTCAGCGGCCTATGCGTTAAGCATGCCGTTTGATTGGATCGATGATCCCAAAGTCATCGATAAACTAAAAAAGACACAAGCTGCGGCGGAACTAACTGCGGACAGGCTATTTTCGGCATTGTCCAGTTTAGAGACGTCAGAGGCGTATAAGGAATGTGCAAATGGACAACCTGAAACACGTGATCCTCTCGGCAGACGGGACACCAAGGAAATACAAACGGAAAGTTGAGCGCGAATGTCCAACTTGTTCTATTGCCGTAAAGCAGCGTGGAGAGACGCCAACATTCGGTGTGGTCTCAGAATTACACAATGGAACTACGGTCGTTCTCGAATGTATAAATTGTGGTCTTACGCAATATGAGCAAGTCGCACCAGAGTATTGAGCCCATTGTCCCGTTCTTTCGCCCTCTTTGGGTAAATGACAATGTCCTCATGGTTGATCGAATCGTCGGTGAACTCTGCGATCAGGGAATCTTGGGCTGGCGTTGGATACTGTCCGTGCCAGGGGAAGTACCTGTCAGTGATAGTTGCTTCACTTTCGAGGACGCGAGAGAGACTGTTGAAACTTTGATCATGGAGAGACTATGCACGATCTTAAACGAGCCCTAAGCTACGAGGATGCGCTACAAAAGGCCAAAGAGAATTGTGAGACGTTTGACCAGACCGCATTTGACGTGTGGATTAGGACGCGCCCTGAAGCCGAACAGGAACTAGCCGAGCGTTGCCCACCCGATAAAATCTATCACGTGCCCATCATGGTTAAGAGTGCGTGTGTGGTCTTGGGTTACAATAAAGACGGCTTTGTTCAAATTCAGTTTTTACGTACCGGAGAAACAGCTTCAACGGCTCCCGACAATATCATAGCCATCGGGTCTCCCATGTATAGTAAGTGCCCCAAAAATTCATAGAAAACCTCTATAAAAGAATCGCGAATCTGTGCAGAGAGTTCAAGCGTCCTCTGTCTGTTTTAGCGATTGGAGCCCCTAGCGGAGATATCACCCTTCGGCTGGCCGAAGAGTTCGAGGGTGCTTTCATGGCGATAGACGACCCACAGCTACTTCAGTCGTTTCGAGTCGCCGACAACAAAAAAGCTATGTTACTGAACAAAGTGGTAGACCTCTCAGACTTAATTGGTCTCAAAGAAGTTCAATACTTCGATGTGGTGCTCATCTTTGACAAGATTCACAGCTTCGGCGCACCTCATCAAAAGGCTCTCAATGTCATTATGTCTATGTGTTCTCATTGTTTTGTGTGGCATGAGGGCGACCTAAATTTGACGGGACACGAATCTCTCTGTTTATTCGTATCCTGTGGTACAAGGCGAGGACTGTGGAAGCTGAATAATACGGCTCCTAACACAATAGATCGAAATTGGTTCAAAACAGGAACAGCGTATACAGGCAATAAAGGCATAACGGTAAGCTCGGACTTTGCGAAGGTGGAGATCAAGTATCGGCACAGGGATGAACACAGGGATTGGATTCCAGGCATTGATCTAAAATCATTTCTACTTCTTGGTGGCGTATATCCAACTAAGCAACAAATACTAAGCTCTATTGATTCTCTCGATGGCAACTTTAAGGATTTAGGTCCGCACAATCTCATACTGAATGGAAGGAAACTTTGTGTAATAGATCAAGACGACTACGAAGATCCAGTGAACACTCCACAAAAACTAAAAGACCACATGAAGTCAATCGGGCTCATCTGAATGATTGATATTCTCTCTCATTTTATAGTAAGTGCCCCATAAATCAATCGACAGGATAACAATCTTACGATCACGGTGCTTAGATGAGTAACAACAAGGTTATAGTCTTTACCGCGTTCGACCGACCGCACTATGCGAAGCAGTCCATTGATAGTCTAGGTCAATGTTACGGAGTTGAAGACTACCTGATCATCCCGTTCGTTGAGCCCGTGCATCAAGAAGTGGTCGACCTGTTCAGTGCTATAGACTACGCAAACCTAGAGATGCGTGTGAATACCACGCAGCAAGGACATACGCAAAATACTTACAATGCTTTGGAGTACGGATTTACCAAGTCGGACTATGTAATCCTATTGGAGTCTGACGACATATTCGCACCTGACTTCTTGCGGTTCCACGAATTCTGTCGAGATAAGTACAAAGACGATAAATCAGTCTACACAGTAGCTAGTGGACACTATCATGACGTCAAAACAATCGTCCCGAAGAATAAGATCCTTACTTATGAGCTTCGCGCTGGTTTTTCTAATCGAGGATGGGGAACCTGGATAGACCGCTGGGACGAAGAAGGTGGCATGCGAGATGACTGGGAAAGACCGGAAATAATATCGCCTAATGTCTATAAGAAGCAGTACAAGTATCGCGGCTGGGATTGGCACCTCAATCGTGATTTACGTGGCAAGCGAGTGGAGGCTATACCGATCCTTAGTCGAGTGAAGAATATAGGCTGGTCTGGTGGCCGACATACCGGGTTCGATAGCAAGAAGTATAATTCGATTGAAGAATGGTACGCAGACAACGTGGATTTAGCTCATTGGGCTGGCGACGAAGACATACCTGACAATCCGGTATATGTTCTAAAGTAAAAAACAGTCTATACGGTTTACTTGCTGATCCAGATTTTTGTCGTGAAGACTTCATTGTAATACTTTTCACACTTCCAGCGTTCAGGGATCACCGACACATCATATCTGTCACGTTTAGCGTCATCCAACACAAGCACACCCTTTGAGGACTTGAGTCTCTTTACTGCTTCACGGATGCATGCGCTTCTTGATCGACCGTCTATGAAAATAACATCGACTTCTTTTGGTGCATCAGCAGCGCGACAATATTCCTCATAGTATTTCCCGTCTGAACTCAAGAACTCGGTGCGACCACTTTGCGTCGGTGGTACGCAGTAATAATGCAGGTCAGGACCAGAGAAATGTTTCGTTATGTAGTCCCTCAGCCGGTCAGACCATTTCTCGGAGGATTCATACGTGTGGAGTTCTTTGAGACGTTGCGCATACCAAATGGTGCTGCTCCCTGAACCCCATTCGATGCCGACCATATCTGGCTTGAGTAATGTTCTTAGCCTTTCTATCGCCTCGCGACTGATCCAGGGCTCCGTGGGGTTTCCGGTAAGTTTATCGCTGTGCCCTTTCAATATCCCGAAAGCCGGTGATCCTTCTCGAATATGCATAGTTTATACATGTTCCACTGCTTACAGCGACCACTGGGGTAGTTGTACTGAGATCTTTGTTGTAGAGGCTCGTCAATAATGTAGCGTATGTGAAATGACTTTTGAATCAAGGGACGTTTTATACACGTTTCCGCTCTTATCCGTTCGGAAAGAGGGTCGATCTACCCATCAATTCTGCATAGCTGAACTTCTCCCCTAATGCTTCTTCGATGGTGACTTTGGTGTCAGACCAACCGACGATTTCGTTATCGTAGAGATGACAGTGCGATGGCACTCTCATTCGACGTTCAGCAAAATCGCAGCCGTCAGAGGTCACTCGCCAATAACCTGAGTCTTTCTTCGCGGTGTCGTCATTGTCTCTTTGTTCAGCGAGCCGCCAGTGTCTACATTTCGGCAACTCCCGTGATTTCGCCAACCATGAGGGCTGCTGCCCAGGGACGTATAGCCAATCAGAAGTTTCTCCTGCCGTCTTGTACAACCACAACAATCCTCGAACCATATTCGCGTTCAGCTTGCGCTTGTAGACTTTGCAGAACTGATCGCAGCATGGACAGGCGATGCCATCATCACGTCCTGCTACCACTGCGGCTTTGGCTTCTGCTAAGGTCTGTGTGAACTGAGACATCATTTCCCCTTCTTTCTCGCCTTCCGTGCTACTTTTGCTTTCTTTCGCATTTTAGCTTTCTTCTTTTGCTCTGCCTTAATGACTTCAACAGACTTTTTCCTTATCGGCTTAGATTTCTTCATCGCTGGCAGCGTCCTTATTACACCCTTTCTCCCTCCACGCATCAGAAGTCTCCATTGAAGAAGTCTTCGCCATCTGGCATTAGATGCGCTGGACCTTCGAACAGTCCCTCGTCGAACTCGTCCGCTGCCTCGTTGGGCTCGTCTTCTTCGGGTGCATCACTGTATCCCTGATTCTCATAGCGCCATGTTCCAGGTGGTGGAATCCGGCCAGTGTTGATGTAGAGTATGTCAGTGTCTTCTCCAAGCGGTCGGAAACCGAACCGACACCAGTGCTTGTGTAACTTCTCTTTTGCGACCTCGACCTCTTCTTTTGTTAGCTCTCTATCTGGATGACCCTGAGCGTCGGCTTGGGCTGTGATGATCGTATCATCACCGACAAGATTGATTAGGTGGTTCAAGAACTGATACGACAGTTCCCTTCCGCGAAGTCGCGGATCGATTTTCATCATCTCCAACCCGAGCCATGCGGAACAGCACTCGCTCGGCGCTGCTCCGAAACCGGCATCACCGAAAACTTTTATGAGTGCTTGAGCCTGTCCAGTTAAACCAGACGAGTGTGCGTCCGCCCGGTCGAACAAGTCAACTGTGTCGAAGACTATGGGCACGTACATGCCTGAAAGCGTTCCCGCCCGAAAATCACCTCCAACGTCTTCACCTTCAAGGACTCCACCCTTAATGACATCATCATCCTCAATGTCTAAGGTCATAGCCGCGTTCAAGACGAACACATCTGGTGAATCGTATTCTGGTGAAAGAGTGAACTCGAAACCTGGACATAAGTCATCCATCTGAAACCTCGAATTCTAGTCCTTCTTCGTAGCCGTCCATGCCTTCTGCAATAGGCATTCCTGTGTCGCGGTCGATTCGAATAAGTCCGTTGTTTACGGGTGGAGGTAATGGCGGATCGTCATGATCGTCACGACGCATGATAATAGTCTTCGGATTATCACCCAAAATTCCAAAGCGAGTTTTATACCGAGACGAGGCCAGTTTATGAAAAGCGGAATGAAGCTCACTTACGAGTTTGCTCGACCTCGTCGCCTTCGCGTATTCTACCGCGTTGTCATTCGTGTCTTCACTGGGCGCACATTTGCACCCCAGTTCAATTCGGTGAACTGCGATGATTCCCATAATGCGTTCTCGCATGTCAGCGGGAAACTGTCGGTCGCCGCAACATAGATAGATCCATTTTATTAGACCTTCTTCGATGCTCCCCAAATGAGATAAGAAACTTTTGTCATCTTGTTGTGAGGCTTCCGTTACCTCACGGTCATAGTCATCGAAAAAGCTCGTCATCTTATTCTCCTTCCTTGTTGATTACAGTTATAGCGGGACTTGCCCAAGGACAAGCGGCACAGCCTAGGTATTTACATGTTCCCGAACTTTTCAGTAGCGGGTGTTCAGCGGCAACGCTAATTTGAAAGATAGTATTCGTCCCACCGCAGTTTGGGCACCCACCTTCTTGTTCAAGTGATACGCGAACATCATCGGGTATCGGTGTTGCCGTAGGCTTCCCGGTCGGCGTTGAAGGCGGACCTAGTCCGTGGTCTCTTACGTCGGTCATTACTTTCCCCAATTCCTACACTCTGGCGCATCTTTATCGCGTGGGCTGAGTGGTGTCCCATGCTCTGCGATAATCATCGCAATCTTCGCGCCGATGCGAGACATTTCATCATGAAACTTGTCTGAGTAATGTGACTCTGCGAGTCGGTGAGAAAATTCGTGGATTACAATGTCCAAGTATTTCTCGAAGCCCTTATCCGAGAACACGACGGCTTCGATCCATTTAGCACCGAGACGACGTTTGTTGAAAGCGATACCGTCTCCGTAACAAGCAGAATAACTTCGGGGGTCGTTCAACCACTGTACGTCGATTATACGGTCCCACACTTGAAGGTGTAGCCACTGAGTATACTCAGCGACCTTTCGCATGTCACTAGACCACTTCGACACGTCAATTGTAACGTTTTTTCCGTGCTCAGAAAACGCAACTGACGCGTCTTTGAACTTACTCGTAGCGGGTCTAATTGGCGCGAGTTCGCGTATGTTCTCGTGTGCTTTCTTTGACCAAGATCCGCCGTAGACTACCGCGTAGCCCGCTGCGACCGCAGCAGCAGATGATTCAGGATTGCTCGGGTCATGCATGAGCCGCTTTTTACCGTGCTTTTTATCGAGCACTTCTGCGACTGTTTCTTCTTCGATGTCGTCCGACTCCATCGCTTCTGAGACCCACGGCTTTCGGACTTCTTCTTCGGATAGGTCGTCTCGTGTCAGGTTGGCGACTAGGGCACATAGCTTCCTGTTGTACGCAGGAGTGACCGCGTCTCGTTCCATGTTGAGTGGAACCTTCTGTCCGACGTTGATATGATACGGAGTTGGATTCTCGACCACTGGAATACCCATTTCATAGATCATGGGTGTTTCATCTGTTTCCGGTTTGTATATCTCTACTGAAGTCTTTCGAGACGTGCGATATAGGTCTCCATCTTCATTGACATCGACGGTGGGCAGCGTTGCCTCTATTGATGTTACGAGAACCTTCTTAGCGAGCCGTTCTCCGTTTACCAGCGTAGGGAACGCGCTAGGCGCGATAAACGATCTGAGATGATCCTCGACTGCCTGAAGACTGTCTCTCGCTGCCCTGAAGACAGCCGTGACTTTCGAGCCCGCGTCCGTCTTGCGACGTAGCTTCTTGCGTCCGTCCTTCTTCGAGAAGTGGAAACCACCTGTAGTGGTGAGTATTTCGACCTCGCCTCCGGTCTCGATGCAGTACGCGATGACCAGCTTCTCTCCGAGATTGAATCGACCTCGTAGAGTCGGGTCGCCCTTCTTCGTCGATTCCGCGAACAAGGTATAGGCGTGAGTGAGGTCCAAGAAACCTTCGGGGTCGTCATCCGTGATGACAATTTTACCTTTACCGTGACCGACCGATTCTACGGTCATGTCGACCTCGGACACATTCTGGTCCCAGGCATTCTGGATAAGCTCCGTAGCGATCCAATTGATGCCATTACGGGACATGATCTTACTCAGTCCCTTTGTATCAACGGTAAGAATGTTATTACTCATCTTCTGTTATCTCCTTATGGGTAAGCATCGCCCAAAGCAGGGGAACGTCTGTTGAGATTCCTGACCCCTCCATGAATTTTATGATGTCTTTGATCGAGTTGACCTGACCGCCCGTAGCGATAGCACCCTTCAATTCTTCGAAGGCTTGATCGATGTAGTAGATATATCGAGACCGGCGATCATCACGCGGTTCGCCAATCACCCGAGGATGCCCTTGAGCGATTCTCGATGCCTTGTCGATGAGCATTGTTTTTACGAAGCCCTCAGATGGCGACAGATCGAACATCGCCCGTAGAGCTTTGGCTTGTGCGTCTGGACCTATACCAGCGTTGAAGCGCCGGTTATGTTCGATGATTGTCTTTTTCCTCGACTCGGCCACACAAGTCTCGCAACCGCCAGGAACAGCGGTCGAATGTTTTGCATCGCACACCGGACAATGTGGACGATGAATGTCTTGACCACAACAATGACACAATTCGCCTACCATCATCCCATTTCCCTCCGGTTAGCGAGACACTTTTTGCCTGCACCCGCTTCAATGCTATCTGGATGACTCAGCAGTCTACCACAGACATAACAATTCTTACATTGGACAGCGTAGCCCTTCTCTGCTGCCCCAGTATC
>Ga0098061_1001103_pt1 | contig 13067 bp, 17 predicted proteins | sample 22_taG_FD_92579 | JGI IMG/M metagenome (GOLD analysis project Ga0098061, IMG submission 92579) | Marine viral communities from the Subarctic Pacific Ocean - 22_ETSP_OMZ_AT15343 metaG | ecosystem: Environmental > Aquatic > Marine > Oceanic | place: Subarctic Pacific Ocean | collected 2015-01-20 | reverse complement strand
TGGCGACTTTCAGGAATATGTGGCAGATACACTTCGTGAGAACTTTTACGTTGCTGATATGATTGAATATTCTACGGAAAAATATGATCACAAACGTGGATTTACAACTCTGTCGGTGCAAACGGAAGCACCTTTTGGAGAAGTATTGAACAGTATTGAGGATTATATTAATGCCTTTTCGGGCTGGACCGCTGAAGTTTATGTTGGTAGTGCTAAGCTTTCTATGGAAGTTTAGTATATGAAGATCCCACGGAGAGGCACCTGATATCAGGTGCCTCTTTATTTCATAAAACAAAGGAGAAAGCAATTGCTAGTTAATGCTGTGGAATGCAAAGAATGCAACACAATTATTTATTCTAGGACAGAAGATGATGTAAGAGAGTGTGGATGTGGTAGAGTGATAGTCTCAGGAGGTCAAGAACACTTTAAATATGATGTCTACACAAACCCCCAGTATGAAATAAAGAAGATTAGGGTGGATGCCTCTTTGAGAGACCTATATGAAGATTGGCACAATATGAACGATGACTTTGGACTAATCAAAGAAGATCCCATCCCAGAAGAACACCAAAACTAATTCAGTTTACATTGCGTAAATAAAGGAGAAAACAGTGAGCGCAAAAATATATAAAAAGAGTGATGAAAACTTTTTAAAGAATATCAAAAAAATTGCTAGACGATTTAAAGGAAAGGGTGGTGGACCTGATAGCGAAACAGCAATTACCGCCCACAAGCAAGATATTCAAGAGGGGTGGGTATGGTTTTGGTCCGATAATAGCGATATTACTAATTTAATTTCTAGAAGTACTGGGTATATTTTAGAAGTTAAGGATCACGGTGATACTGTAGGAATGAAAGTAGATAAAAAAGGATTCCGCAGCTGTTGTCATGCTTTTAAGGTGTCCAAAAAAGGAGCAGTAAGTGGCTAAAAACATAAAATCGACCGGTCGATTATCAATTCAGCAAATGCGAAAGCTAATCAATAAGAAAGCAGGACAAGAAGTGGCTGTTGATTTGGCGGATGAGGCAAATCCAACAATCGTAAAACAATGGATTCCTACTGGTTCACGCTGGCTTGATAGTATTGTTTGTCGTGGAAAAGTTGGTGGTGTCCCAGTTGGAAAGGTAACAGAAATTGCTGGGCTAGAAGCTAGTGGTAAATCTTATATGGCGGCTCAAATTGCAGGTAATGCCCAAAAGATGGGTATTGATGTTGTCTATTTTGACTCTGAGTCCTCACTAGATTTTACTTTCCTAGAAAAGGCAGGATGTGATGCTTCGAAAATCCTTTATATCCAAGCAACTTCGGTAGAGTTTGTTATGGAGACGATGGAAGAATTGCTAAAATCATCAGACAGTCAGTTTTTGTTTATTTGGGATAGTTTGGCTCTTACTCCCTCCATTTCAGATATAGAAGGTGATTTTAATCCACAGTCGTCAATGGCTGTAAAGCCGAGAATTCTAGCCAAGGCAATGTCAAAACTAACTATTCCTTTGGCTAACAGTCAATCAGCGTTTTTAGTTCTAAATCAGCTAAAAACAAATATTCCTAGCGGTCCAACAGCTCGCAGTCAAATCCTTACCACTCCATATGTAACTCCTGGCGGAAAAGCCATGATATACGCATATTCTTTGCGTATATGGCTCACTCGCCCCAAGGCAAAGGCTTCTTTCGTGCTGGATGACCATGGATATCGTATTGGCAATACAGTTAAGGTCAAACTTGAAAAATCTCGTTTTGGTACGCAGGGTCGCCAATGTCAATTTCAGATTCTGTGGGGCGATACTGTAGGCATAGCAGATGAAGAAAGTTGGTTTGATGCTATCGGCGCCTCTGAATATCTTGAACGTTCAGGAGCTTGGTACACTCTTAAATATTCTGACGGCACTGGTGATAAGTTCCAAAGAACCAATTGGGCAACTAAACTTGAAAATGAGAAGTTCAAAGCTCGCGTTTTAGAAATTATGGATGAAGAAGTTGTCCTTAAGTTTAAAGAACGTACAGGAGATGCCTCACAATATTATGACGCAGAAGAGTAACTTGGTCCCTTTTTTGCAATTAATACATAGTCAGCCTCTTAATTCTTGACTTGCTTATTCCAATAAATTATAATACCAGTATTATGGAACCTGCTCCCCAGTTGAAGTCTCTTTCTAAAAAGGAAAGAAAATATATTGAGCTAGCCAAGCGAGTTTCTCACCAATCCGATTATACTCATAGACATGGAGCAGTATTAGTAAAGGGCGCTAGCGTTGTTAATGTTTCTTGCAATAAAAATAAATTTAGCTCTTTTGCTAAGAGGTTTAAAAAAAATAATAAACACTTTGCCACAGTTCATGCTGAGTTGGGTTCTGTGTTAAACGTAGAAAGATGTAATACAGAGGGCGCAACAGTATATGTTGTAAGAACCAACAATAATGATGAATTGCGCTTAAGCAAACCATGCGATATGTGCGAAGAAGCGATGCGGTGGGTGGGAATAAAAAAAGTAATATATTCGACTAGCAACGACACATTTAGGGAAATGAGATTATGAAAAAACAAGAAAGAGTAATGTTGATTGACGCGTTAAATCTCTTTTTAAGAGCTTATATCGTTAATCCAACAATAGCTAAAGACGGAAGCCCCATTGGAGGAACGGTAGGGTTTCTAAAATCTTTACAAAAATTGACCCGCGAAATCAAGCCGACTAAAATTATTATTTGTTGGGACGGACGCGGCGGAAGCCGCAAGCGTAAGCAACAAAACGCTAATTACAAGGCAGGACGCGCTCCAGTGCGCCTTAATAGAAACTTTAAAGTGCTTACAGAGGTTGAAGAAAAAGAAAATAAAATTGTTCAGATGTATAAAATAATGGAATACCTGAACAACTTTCCTACAATTCAGCTGGTGGCAGATGAAGTTGAAGCTGATGATATTATTTCATACGTATGCCGATATTCTCAATTTAAGGATTATCAAAAAGTAATTGTGTCGAGCGATAAAGATTTTTATCAGCTTCTAGATGACACCACTGTGTTGCATAGACCCATACAGCAAAAGTATTTAAATCGCAAGAACATTGTGGAGGAACACGGTATTCATCCAAATAATTTTGCTTTGGCACGTGCAGTAGCAGGAGACAAGTCAGATAATCTAAAAGGAGTGCCAGGAGTAGGGTTAAAAACCATAGCCAAGCGGTTTCCTTTCTTTGCGGCTGAGAAAGACGTAACAATTAAATTTTTGATTGAGTTCTGTAATCATCAAGAGAGTAATATTAAAGCATATGCAGCTATTTCTGATGACGAGCAACTAATTAAAGATAACTATAGTTTAATGCAATTGTATAGCCCAAGTTTGTCTATACAAACAAAACAAAGCATTGATTGGACTATAGAGGAATTTGAATATATGTTCAATAACACCGAGACCAACGTGATGATGTATCAAGATGGAATTAATGAAATCAATTGGTCCGATATGTTTCGCGAATTTAAAAGGCTTCGCAGAGATAATAAAAAAAGATGACAACGTTAGAAATAATTTTATTGTGCGTTGTTTTAGCCAACATGACAGGTTGCGCTTTTAAAATGAAAAAGCACTAATTATTGTCTTACATAAGGAGAATAAAATATGTCATGGTTAAAACCTATAGTTTTCGAAAACAACCCCATTCCAGTATGGCTTTCAAAGCTGGCGCCTATTGAAATTAATGCGCTTAGCTTTGGTCCATTTGTGATTTGCCGAGGTAAACTTTCTGAAAAGTCGCGTCAGCACGAAACAATCCATTTTCATCAACAATTGGAAATGCTTTTTGTTTTTCAATGGGTGTTGTATGGATTGTTTTATATCATTGGGCGTTTTACTACTGGTTCGTGGAAGATGTCATATTATCATAATCCTTTTGAAGTGGAAGCCTATACCCATCAAAGCGAAAAAGATTATCTCAAAAAACGAAAATTGTGGGCGTGGAGAAGATATCTTAAAGCTTTAAAAGCTGAATAAAGCTATTTATTATATATATGAAAATATCAAAGATCCAACTAAAACAGATTATTCGCGAAGAAGTCATTGTGCTATACTTGGAAAAATATGATAAAGACGTTTATTTGCTAAATGAGGGTCTTATCACAGAAGCAGAGTTTTTAAAAAGGCTTGGAAGAAAAGCGATTCCGTGGGTCACCGCAGCTGCCCTCGGCGCCGGCGCCTTAGCTGGTCCCAAATCGGCTATAGCTGGTCCTCCTGACCGTCCCGCTCAAACTCAAGTTGCGCAAACCGTAAGAGATTCTTTTTTAAGCGCTTTTTATAATGCCTACCCACAAGCTCAAGATGAAAGTATTAATTCTGGTATTAAACGTCAAGTTGTCCAATTGGAAAGAGAGATAAAAGGAAAAATCGCGCTTAATTATTTAAGTGAGCAAAGAAAAGAATCCTTTATAAGTTTTATTCAAAATATGGACAGATTTAAAGATCAAAGCCGCGAACAGATCTTACAAAAGTTTGATGTTCTAAAACCCGAGATATTAAAAATTATTCAAAATCTTCCAGTAGAATTAGTCTATGAAGGCACTCAAACAGATAGAATGTATCGATCGTTTCGTCCTGGTTTTAGCCAAAGCGGTGGTCAAGTAGCAGCGGCTTATGATGAGGTGTCAAATAAGGTTATTGTTAACCCATATGAATATATGTCCCATGGGCAACTTAATACGACAGAGATTGAAAACGCCATGGGAGAAGAGATTTATCACGCTATCGATCACACTCTTTCGGAAACAATAATCCCAATGTCGCGACTCCAAATGCAAGCAGCGAAAGCAATGGATATCTTTTTGCCAAAAGCAGAAACAGGACTTTCTCAAGAGCGTTATGATTATTTAACATCAGATCATGAATTTTATGCAAAAATGTTAAGGCTTAAGGATCTTGTGTCTGAAAACTTTAAAGATGAAATTGATGCAGAGGGTCAAATAAATATAATTTTTTTGAAAAAACTTATGGACGGCAAAGAGACTTTAGGGGATCCTTCTGTGATTGAAGTGTTGCAAGTGCTTAATCCAGATAATATTAATAATGTGTGGAGATATTTCAATATGGTTGCACAAGCAGAAACACAAAAAACATCACAAATGGCTTGATTTAACAAATATCTTATGTTAATATTAAACCATACTTAAAACTCATAGGAGGAGTTAAATGAAAACCTTTTTAGTTACATTGTTCGCTAGTGCCACCTTTGCATTGTCTGCCACAGCCGAGCCCCCTGGAAACTCTAATTCGAATACTCGATCTAGATTTTATGATTTTGGGGATCAAGTTATTGATGGGCAAATTAGACGCCCAACGGGCACTTATACAAATGCTCGTGAAATGGCAAAATTCAACCGTTTACTTCGTCTTAAAAAATCTTTCCTTCCTAGACTTTTTGCTACGTCCAAAGAACGCGTTTTTAAATAAAAATATTTTAACAATCGTATCATTGAGTTATAAAATAGATTGACTTTTGATTGACTTTTGATAAAAGCTATTTTATACTTACTCTATATTCTTAAATGACCGAGGTAAAATGAAAAATTTAGGTGTATTTGGAAAAGCTTTCCAAGAAAACTTGTGTAAGTTGTTGGTGTATGATCGATCTTTTTGTGACCAGATGCAAGAAGTGTTAGATGTTGGGTTTTTAGAATTAAAGTATCTTCAAGTGTTTACGAGCAAACTCTTTGATTACAAAGACCAATATAAAACCCACCCCACAAACGGAACTTTAAATTCTATATTTAATACCGAATTAGAGCTTGAAAATGAAGTAATACAAAAACAAATAAATGATTATTTTGTGAGAATTCAAGCATTCCCCGATGTAGACGACAAAGAATATGTTAAAAATAAAAGTTTAGATTTTTGTCGCAAACAAGTATTAAAGAGCGCGATGATGAAATCAGTTCCTCTTCTTAATGAATGCTCATTTGAAGAGATAGAAACCCTCATCACTAAAGCTCTTCGATTAGGCATGGATAATGACTTTGGTTATGATTACATAAAAGACTTTGATGAAAGATTTATGGAAAAAAGCCGAAATCCCGTATCTACCGGCTGGACTAAAATCGATAAGATTACCAAAGGTGGTCTGGGCACTGGAGAACTCGGAGTGGTTATAGCTCCGACTGGTGCCGGCAAATCCCACGTTCTCGTACACCTAGGAGCACAGGCTTTAAAACAAGGTAAAAACGTTGTTCATTTTACATTAGAATTGGGCGATACCATCGTTGCCAAGCGATATGATGCTTGTCTTACCGGTATTAACTTAGACGATATTATAAGTCAAAAAGAAGCTATATATGAACATATTAAGGATATAGACGGTCAGCTGATTGTTAAAGAGTATCCTACAAAATCAGCCACAACTGTTACGATTAAGAATCATCTAGAAAAGATTCGCCAAACACAGATGGAAATTGACATGATTATTGTAGATTACGGTGATTTGTTACGAAGTACCATCGCTAATAAAAGAAACGCAGAGAAACGACATGAGTTAGAAGGTATATATGAAGAATTACGTGGTATAGCTCAAGAGTTTGAATGCCCCTTAATTACGGCATCTCAAACCAATCGAAAGGGTTTAAATGAAGAAGTGATTACAATGGAATCTATTTCAGAAGCATTTAATAAATGCTTTGTAGCAGATTTTATCATAAGCCTATCACGCACTATTAAAGATAGAAATTGTAATATTGGTCGTTTGTTTATTGCAAAAAATAGAAATGGTCCCGACGCCATTATATATTCTGTTTTTATGGATACAGGGACGGTTACAATAAAAGTATTAGAGCAAGAAGATGTACAAAAAATTCAACAACAAGAACAAGACAAAAAGAATAAGTCGGACATGAGCACAGCCCGTAAGGTTTATAAAATGATGAAGGAGACACAAACATGACGCAAGGATTAGCTAATAAAATTTTATCGGATATAACAGTGCATATGAAATATGCTAAATATTTACCCACTAAAGACCGTAGAGAGACATGGAAAGAATTAGTTAGTAGAAATAAAAAGATGCATACTAAGAAGTTTCCTGAGTTACGCGAACAAATCAATAATGCTTATAAGTTTGTGTATGACAAAAAAGTACTTCCTTCAATGCGTTCCATGCAGTTTGGCGGGAAACCCATTGAGGTTGCACCAAATCGCATATTTAATTGCGCTTATTTACCCATTGATGATTGGCGTTCCTTTAGTGAAACAATGTTTTTGCTTCTAGGCGGCACTGGTGTTGGCTATAGTGTGCAATTTCATCATATAGAAAAGCTTCCAGAAATAGTCAAACCATCAACCAAACGCACTAGACGACATCTTATTGGAGATAGCATCGAAGGATGGGCTGATGCGGTTAAAGTTCTCATGGAATCTTATTTTGTGGGCGGTTCTAAGATTCGTTTTGATTATAGTGATATTCGCCCCAAAGGAGCGCGTCTGGTCACTTCTGGTGGTAAAGCGCCTGGTCCTCAGCCTCTTCGTGAATGCCTCGTTAAACTAGAGGGCATTTTAACAGAGAAAGAAACAGGCGATAAGCTTACATCTATTGAAGTTCATGATATGGTCTGTTATATTGCAGATGCTGTTTTAGCTGGTGGTATTCGCAGAGCCGCTCTTATATCATTATTTAGCGCTGGCGATGATGAAATGATATCAGCTAAAACTGGAAATTGGTGGGAGAAAAATCCTCAACGTGGACGCGCAAATAATTCTATTGTATTAATGCGTCATCGCGTTACAAAAGACTTTTTTATGGATTTGTGGGCTCGCGTGCAAGCTAGTGGCGCGGGAGAGCCAGGGTTTTATTTTTCCAATGATAAAGATTGGGGTACCAACCCTTGCTGCGAAATTGGACTAAGACCCTATCAGTTCTGCAATCTTACAGAAATTAATGTTTCTGATGTATCATCTCAAGAAGATTATGAAGAGCGAGTGAGAGCTGCGACGTTCATAGGCACTCTTCAAGCTAGTTATACTGACTTTCATTATCTACGTGATGTATGGCGTAGGAATACTGAAAAAGACGCGTTAATAGGTGTATCGATGACCGGCATTGCATCTGGAGCAGTCTTAACACTTGATATGAAAGCAGCTGCCAAGATTGTCAAAGAAGAAAACAAAAAGATTGCCAAAGCTATTGGTATTAATGCAGCTGCTCGTACCACGTGTGTAAAGCCGGCTGGAACGACTAGCTTAACGTTGGGTACTAGTAGCGGTATTCATGCATGGCATAACGATTATTACCTTCGTCGCTTAAGAGTCGGTAAAAATGAATCCATTTATACTCATATGGCAATTTATCATCCTGAGCTTATTGAAGACGAATATTTTAGACCTCATGATACTGCGATTATCTCTGTGCCACAAAAAGCCCCTGATAACGCTATTTTAAGGAATGAAAAAGCGCTAGACCTTCTTAATCGTGTCAAGCGTGTTAGTCAAGAATGGGTTAAATACGGTCACGGAAGAGGGCAAAACACTCATAACGTTTCTGCGACTATTTCTATTACGGAAGAAGAATGGAATGGTGTAGGAGAGTGGATGTGGGAAAATAGAAAAGTTTATAATGGTTTATCGGTTTTGCCCTATGACACCGGCACTTACGTTCAGGCGCCTTTCGAAGACTGCAGTGAGGAACAATATAATTATTTTGTTTCTAAATTAAATGCAATCGACCTTAAAAAAGTAGTAGAACTAGAAGATAATACAGATCTTAAAGGTGAAGTAGCATGCTCTGGAGGAGCTTGTGAAGTAATTTAAACATTGACTTTTAAATATAGTATATTATAATGCTAATATTGGTTTTAATAAGGAGATAATATGAGCCAACCAAATTTAACAATAATTGAAGATTCCGCAGATGAAGAAGCTACCAAAGAACAACACGTAGTTAACTATCTTAAATCCATGCTTGCTTTGGAAGAAGCCATGGAGCCCTATAAAGAGCAAAAGAAAGAACTTCGCGTGGAGTATGTCGAAAATAAATGGCTGAGTAAGGATGAGATTTGGTCTGCTGTAAAGGCGTTTCGTCTATACAAACAAGCCGCGGACTTAGACGAACTAAATGATATGTTCGAACTCATTGAAAAACAGTTTGGAGCACAGGAGCAGAAATAATGGAAGTTGCTTTAGGGGTATACACACTTAAGCCTAAAAATCGTCATTTGGAACTAAGTCGATGGATAGAAGAAGAACAAACCACGTCTACGGTATTAGTGCCAGAAGATTATAACCCTCAGTCTAATACCTATGGAGTATATTATGTAGAACAAGTAGCGTCTGATTGTACCAAAGTATCAGAAGACGACGTTGGATCCTTGGTGGTTGTTAATGATTCCATGGTGGAACAGATTGAGGTACTACAGGGAGAATATCTTTTAGTGTTGGAAAATTATGTATACGGAGTGTTAAGTGACACCACGCAGTATTGAACTATACGGTGATGAAATAGGCAAAGTAGATTATGTAGCACATATGGGTGATGACCGTACGGTAGTTAATAGTGCTAGAGTCTCTTTTGGACAAGAAGTAGAAAATATGTCCAAAAGAGATGAAAAGCTTATTAGCTACCTAATTCAGCATAGGCATACGTCTACTTTAGAACACTGCAGTGTTACATTTCGTTTCAAAGTACCTTTGTTTATTCGTTCTCAGCATCATCGCCATCGCACATGGTCTTATAATGAAATCAGTAGGCGTTATACAGATTTTAATTTAGAATTTTATGAACCTAAACTATTTAGACAACAAAGTGAATTAAACCGACAAGCTTCAACAGATTGTTTGTTTGATCCACACTTGGGAGATGTATTAGGTTTAGCTTCTGAAGTGATTAAAGAACATAACGAAGCGTCTATCTATATTTATAATAGTCTTTTAGACGCCGGTGTCTGTCGAGAACAAGCAAGAGGAGTATTACCTCAAAACTTGTATACTGAATATTATGGCACCGTCAATCTTAACAATTTATTAAAATTTGTTGATTTGCGTATTCATGAAGGAGCGCAATGGGAAATTCAACAAGTTGCTATAGCGTGTAAAGACATCGCAAAAGATCTTTTTCCAATTACTGTAAAAGCTTTTGAAAAGCATAGGATGAAAACACATGGTAGCTGAATATCTTTGTATAGCCGTATTAAATATGGGCATGCCCAATGCGGAATATGCATGTGAGCAAATGGAACACGTAGTTAATGCGTCTGAAGACTTAAACTTTCAGCCTGAAGTGCTGGTGGCGCTAATTCATTATGAAAGTAGGTGGAACCCCCGCGCAATTAGTAGAGGTGGGGCGTGCGGTCTAACTCAGGTCATCCCTCGTTGGACTAATCCGCGCAAAACCTGTCAGCAACTGTTGTTTGCGCCAATCAGCATATATGAAGGAACTAAAATGCTCCGTCGCTGGATGGATAAGTTTGGTCGTGGTAGACTGCCCCGAGCGCTGTGCGGATATAACGCTGGCTATAGTTGTCGCGCGACGACAAGTAGAGGCTGGTCGTATGCTCGCAAAATACAAAGAATGGCGCGGCGAATTAGAGCGCAGATGAGCTTGATTGAAGAAGACGGTTGTTGATTTAGCATTAAAATAACGACTTTAACAACGAGTAACACTATTTATAACACAGCAATATAGTTAGAAAAATTGCTTAAGGAAACTATAATTATGATTGATTTGGCAAAGGCAGTATTAATATACGCTAGTATTCTCACTACCCCAGCAGCGACAGTTCATGCGCCATTTTTCCCTAATGGAGAAGGAGCACAAACTGACCATCATGCTATAGTGGTAGAAGCGCACAGACAGCAGACGATGACTACTTTAATTAAAGTTAAAAATGATTTCTTTGTTCCTAGCGCTAGTAATCCTAATGAAATGAAGCAAGGCATATTAATTTTAGATGCTGCGCAAGGCACGTCGCCACGGGGAACCACAACTACAGAGCAAAAGTGATATATCCTGTTACAATTGGCTCTTGTATCAATTCTCTTCAGCACGCTTATCAAAATAAAACTAAAATAATTTTAAATCAAGTTGCTTTTCCGGATAGATTTGAACCCTCATACGTTAAAAGCGCGTGGGGGCTTCTTTATACTAAATTAATGCTAGATGGATCAGTTATAGGTGGAGACAGTGTAAAGATTATTCGTGTCACTGATGAACTTATACAAGTTGTATGTGAGAGAAACATTATCAACAAAGTCGCATATAGCTCCTTAAATATTTTTTCAGATGAAAATATCATAGGCTTACCAGATCCCACAGAAGAGGTGGATGAATATAACGTTATAGATGTGTTAAGAGCTACGTCCTTGACAACGCCACACAAACATAAAATTCTTACATGCGAGGATAATCTGGTTAACAAGCTTCATGTTATAAAAGAAAACAACATTGTAGCTACAGAAATATATGCTTTGTCGCAATTAAATAAAAACCAGCTACGAGATTTCGATTACTCTGACACTATGGTAAAATTTAAAAGCGAGCATCTTCTAGAACAAAACAATTTTAAAGGAAAATCAATTGATGGCAAACGCCGAGCGCCTATTACTTTAGAAGTTATTGAGCGCATTGTTCGTAAAAAGATGGATCGCTACGAAGAAACAGACAAAATACAGTTTATATATGGAAATCAACGAACTAGTCAAAAATAAACATAATTTTAATTTAGCTGGGATAATTCCTGTCGCTGGGCAACCTTTGGATTTTAATTTTCCATGGCATGATGTTCTTGCGCCAGTAGGGCATAACTATCTAGCAGTAGAAAAAGCTGTATTTGATTGCGCACTAGCTGGGTGCGATACGATTTGGCTTGTGTGCCCTAGGGATATGCAGCCTCTTATTCGGTATAGATTAGGAGATTACGTTGTCGATCCAATTAAATATTATGAGGGTGCTAAATTTGCTAAAATGCCTAAAACTGTAGAAATACCAATCTATTACTGTCCTATGGAGCCGAAGAATGTTGATAGACGAGATTGTTTAGCGTGGAGTATTATTACAGGCGCGCAATATTCTTATCACACAGGAAGACAGATTAGCCGATGGACAACACCTGACAGGTATTTTGTGTCTTTTCCATATGGTATGTTTACTCCTTATTATATGAGTGATGCAAGAGCCAAGATCAGCAGCAATGATCCGTTTTATGTTTCATATGAAGGCAAAAACTTTAAAGATGGCTTGTATCTTCCTTTTACGTTTACACCAGAAGATTTTTTAGAGTGTAGAAGAAAATTTAGAAAAAATGAAAAAAAGGGTCATGATATTAATAAAAAAGAGCTTCCTGCAGCTGAAAAATATACTGGTCGCTTCTTTACGCATGATTTTGTTTTTGACGACGTTATCACCGCGGATGCAACTGTAGTAGAGCTTCCATGGTATTATGATATATCCAGCTGGGATAAACTAAAGACTTGGCTGGGAAGCGAACATGAACTTAAAAAACCTCCTAAGTTTATCTCTTCTTATAATGAATGGAATCCTTTGGGAAGAGACGTAGAAGAAGAACAGTCTTGACTTCTTAAAAAAACTAAAATATACTGACAACTACACATTGGAGAATTAATGGATAGAGTTAAAAGTAAAATACCTTTCGTCGGACTCCACGCGCATAGCGGTATTGGTAGTCCGTTTGATGGGCTTGGATATCCTAGCGAGCATATGAATTATGCTTTTGAAAACGGTAATGATGCCCTCGCGCTAACTGACCATGGCAACATGAACGGGTTTGCATATCAAGTTCAGCATGCACAGCAAATGATGAAAGACGGCAAAGACTTCAAACCAGTATTTGGGGTTGAAGCTTATTTTCTTCCAAGCATAGATGAATGGCGCGAAGAGCTAGAAAAAGCCAAAGCAGATAAAAAAGCCAAAAGAAAGATTGACAAGTCTCAAGCAGGCACCACAATTGAAGATGAAAGCACAAAGCGCGAAGTAAAAAACATTCTTAATCGTCGTAGACATCTTATCCTTTTAGCTCAAAATCAAAAAGGATTAAACAATATTTTTAGTATGGTTTCTAAATCATACAGTTCAGATTGTTTTTATCGTTTT
>Ga0098061_1001101_pt1 | contig 13079 bp, 14 predicted proteins | sample 22_taG_FD_92579 | JGI IMG/M metagenome (GOLD analysis project Ga0098061, IMG submission 92579) | Marine viral communities from the Subarctic Pacific Ocean - 22_ETSP_OMZ_AT15343 metaG | ecosystem: Environmental > Aquatic > Marine > Oceanic | place: Subarctic Pacific Ocean | collected 2015-01-20 | reverse complement strand
TAATGCACAGAGCGCAAGTGTCCTACACCAATGACCCTGGGGGAGGTTACCGCTGCTCCTACTATAACGAAGATACTAACAAGACTACTACTAATCACTCAGGGGAAGCAATAGACCTTAAGGTGATCAGGTCAGACTGGAGTACGGAGAGAAAGTCAGAAGTAGTAGAGGTGCTGGGCCAGGACGTCACTATCCAGTACAGGGACGCAGCGCGTAACTTTAAGGGCATATGCTTAGCCGCTGGCATACCTGACGATGTTAGGGCCGCCGGCGTCATACACATGGAGAGACACATACCCGTAAAACCAGGAGGCTATTACGCAGGTACATACGTTCACCTAGACGTACGTACGGCACTGGATAGCGTTGGGGGCCACCCTACAGAGTGGTACGCTAAGACGTACGCCGAGATGAATGAGCCTCTGTACAACGGCGGCGTTTTCTCTTTAGCGACGGCAGAGCCCCCAGATGCACCCCCACCCCCACCCCCTTACAGCGCCTCCGTAGTTGAAGCCACCGCAGTTGAAGAGGCCACGCATGAGGTATGGGAGGACTATTACATAGCGGACCTAGAACGCATTGAGTCCTCGTCTGACGCGCTAGCGGGTGACACTGACCCCATCATGTCCACCGTTGACGAATCACCAGAGGAGTTAATAATCCTTGCAACGGAGACAGGTGTTGGCGGGGCCTCCGCGCTTCTGTACGACAAGGCGGATACCATAGAGTCATCCCGGCGCTCTTTTATACTCGCGCAGCATACGCGTGACGACTATCGCTCATTTGGACGCATAACAAACGACAAGCTAACGGCTGCGCTGCAGGCGAGTAATGCACTATTCCGTAGACGCTTTGAGAACTACATACTTCCGGCGGAGGATTGCAATGCCTAGGGATATTCACATTACTGGAGTGGAAGGAGGCTCTGGCCTATACTGGGTAGCACTTGCTAACGCTGTGGCTGAGGACTTTCAGGCCACTATGAACCAGTACATGAAAGTACTCCTCACCATAAAAGGCAGTGACCCTTTTGCACCCGGGACGGGTACTGCCTTCGCAGATCTACCAGGATCCAACATGGGCGGACGGCTAGACTTGGTACAGCAGATCACAGTAGAAGCGATAAAAGACGCGGAATTAACCATCAAAAGAAACCAGGCGAGACAGCCCTTGGCGTCTAAGGCACGACTGCGCTCCGCAGTGCTTAAGTCCTTTCAGCCAATAGGCGCTGACGGCTTTGAAGTTTATATCCTACTAGAAAACCAGGCGGGCCAGCGCATGCTCACCCTCCTCCCTCATGTGAGTTTATAGCGAATGGCTAACACTATACTACCCAGCGCCATAGTGGCGGCAGAGTCCCTTCTAGTCCAGGTGATGAAGGATAACTACCCTACGGAGGACTGGTCCCCAAACTCGGCGTTGCGAGACCTTGTGGTCAAGACGCTCGCCTACGGGCTTGCCTACCTAGATACTACTAAGGACTACGTCTTAAACCGTTCTACCGTTGCAGGTCTAACGTCGCTTACCGACGCAGACGCCATAGCTGCTGCAGACGCACTACTATCTAACTTCTTCATCACCCGTAATACAGGGAATGCGTCAAGCGGCGTAGTTACGGTGTACTTGAGTAGCCGTGTGGACGTGCTAGTTAAGTCAACCACAAGATTCTACAAAACGCCTAGCACCCCGTACCATATTACCACGCTGGTAAACACAGTTATCCCCAGCACTCAGCTTCACGCTGTTGTTGACGGGGACGGTAACGAGACGGAGTACTGGTTTAATATTCCTGTAACGTCGGACGCTACGGAAGTCACCACGGCTGTCACTGCAGGTGCCTGGCAGTCCTGGACACCTTTCAGCGCGTATGTAACGCGGATAGAGAATCTCTCAGATTTTACAACGGGCACAGGCGCGGAGTCCAACAGTGACTTCGTTTCACGGGCCAGAAACGCGCTTACTGTACGTAACATGGTCAGCGACAGGTCCATTGACACTGTGCTGCGTGATAACTTTTCTAACATAACCAGAACGCTGTCTCTGGGCGCGGGAGAAGTTGAGCAGCAAAGAGATAAGGTCACCATCACCGACTGGGGGTTAGACCTGCATGTCCTAGGCTTTGCAGACACCTACCTGTGGTTGCCCCTGGTTGAAGACCAGGTGTACTCAGAGTTGGTGGGAGCTAGCCAGGAAATGTCTATCTCCACCGCGGAGAAGGTAGTCTATCGTATCAAGAGAGCGTACTGGGTGGACGCGTTCAGCGTTGAGCAGGTACTTACGTACACTAACGAACTTTTACCTAACCCCGGAGAATACCGCCTGGCGTACGACACTCTACCGTCTTTGACGTTTTCGCAGAGCGCAACGCCCAAGGTGCTTGTAGGTTCTGATGTCGTAGGCGAGACCGTTTTCGTAGAGTACGACACCGTTTCGGGGATGGGTCCTGTGGATACCTTTGTAGCTCAGCGGGTTAACCGGGTGCTATGTTCTAACCACATTGTCAAGGCAGCCGTCCCTGTGTACGTGTCAGCCAATATCAAGTACGTCGTTAAAGAAGACGCTACTGCGGTACTTAACGAAGCTACCGTAGCCGCTGGCGTAGCCACGTACATAAACACGGTAGGTGAGGAGCTTTACGTTTCCAACGTGATCAAATACATATTGGATAACTGGGGGCACATCATAGAAAACGTGAGGACACCACTCAACTTAAACTACAACCTGTGGTCCACAGAAGGTAAGAAGATAGCTTACACTACCAGCAACAAGGTAGAGCTGGATGAGAGCTTACTGACGGACGTCATACCAGACCCGTACCCAGACGCAGCAGCGTTTTCAATGTCTTCGCGGCTAATGCGCTTCATTGCTTCGGCCTCTGGAATCTCCGTTACACAGGACGTCTAATGGCTATAGTAGGCGCTAACACAGCAGAGACACTCATACGTGGTATAGGCAGTTTCTGGACGCAGCACTTCAAGGGCCAGGACGTCCTTGAGACGCTGTACCAGGCGGCAGAAACCAACATAGCCCAGACGTATCTGGACATTGTGTCTGTTCTTACGCACACGGCCATCGACTCTACCACAGTGCTGGACACAGACCTGTGGAAGCTGTTGGACCTAAAGGTAGAGGACTTCACACTAGACGCAGGCACCGGGGAGTGGCGCGTTCCGCACGGTACCGACCTAGCAGACGTACGTTTCCTGCAGGACCGTATTATGTACTCCACCGTGACGTACGAGTTGGGGTATGATTTCTGGGTGGACCGCACCACCAGCGAGCTGGTGTTCACACCCAATATCCACTCTCCAATAGCCACAGGCGTTCCTTACTACGAGGACGCCGACGGCAAGTTACACCTTCTTCTTTGGGCACAGGACGCCAAGGTAGAGACCTACGCACTGTACGAGAAGTTCGGTAGGTTCCTCACGCTAGCCAAGGACCTCTCAACGGAGGACTACAGGACGCTCATTACAGGCATAATGTCCCTCTTTGTGAAGGGCCCAACGCTTGCGATGATGGAGTCCGCGCTAAACGTAATAGCAGGGATGCCTATTAATACGCTGCCAGGAGGTGTGGTGCTGTCTGTAGACCCCGCCTGGCCGGGTGGTACGTTGATTGTTGTAGACCGCGCAGCCACGGATACACTCAACCCAGAGCAGATGTCCTACGTACTCCCCTTCGGCGTGCCCTTAGCACCTGCCATTGTGCCGACGTATGTAATGGCAGAGAGTGAGGCGTTCTCAGCAGTATTTACAGTCACAGACTACGTAGAGACACCCCTCTGGTGGGAAGATAATTACATACCGCACGTTATGGCGCGAACTCTTTCCCTAGCGGAGCGGCGCTCTCGTTCAGCGTACTACGCGCAGATCTACGCCGACTCACACGAGGAAATAAGCGCGTGGACAGACACAGGGGCTACGGACTTTGGCGCTCTAGGAGTGTTAGCAGGGGACATACTGTGGATAGGCGAAGTAGGCTTCGAGGAGCCCTTCACTATTACCGAAGTAGGACCTTACGACCACGTCCTTAGGTTCACCCCCAACTTAGACGAAGATTATATCTCAGATGGGAGGTTTTCCATCGGTAGTATGGGTGACCCCATCCTACGCAAGGCGGTAGCTACGGACGGCAGGTCATTGCGCGTTGGCGGTATGTTCTACGGTGTCCCCGACGCGGACTACGGTGGTCTATGGTCACATAACCTTGCCTGGAACCTTTGGTTTTACCTACTTAAGTACCACGTGTTTATGATTCTATTCGACGACAACGTGGTTACTACAGAGAATATGACGTTCTTAGTAGACACGGTTTACCACGGTAAGCCGGTGCACACACTGCCTGTGATCATACCTTGGTCTGAGTTCTCAGACACTGTGGTGGCGGATGATGGGACGGTGGAGATAACGGCAACGTTGTTCTTGAACGACACGGCTACAGGTGTAGACAATACGCTGTTGTACGGCGACGACGAAACATATAATGAGCCCCTAGTTTACTACGGTATGATGGACAGAGATTATAGTGTCGGCGCTGAGGCGGGGCCCCCTGCCACATCACCTGCGGTAGCCGAAGCTGTTTACAGCGGTACCATCGTGGCGTCCTACACTGACCTAATGCCATACGACCACGACTACACGTACCCTGCGACAGATGGCGTGATCAGCGAGGCTAGCGCTGTATTGGACGGGTGGACTTATACCAACAACGGAGAACTGACCACTCTAAAGGACTTCACCACAGGAACGGACCGACTTGAAATTGTTACGGCAGCTTCTGCCAACAACTTTGACCACAGCACTAGGACATCGCCGTACCTTTACGAGTTAATAGACAACCCTATGTCTATGCAGATCAAAATAGACTCTTCGTCTATTGGCGCGGATAGTGGCGTAGGTCTGGTGTTCCTTGACCCTGCGGATAACGCCAACTGGTCAGGTGCCATAGGCTACGAGAAAACAGGGACGATCCAAGTAGAGGCTCGGGATACCGTAGCAGATGTTACTAGTGTTCACGCCACAGAGATACTTGGTGCCGTGACCTCTTGGTGGGTTAAAGTAGAGCGAACTTACGAGGATCACGACACTTTTACTGTCTATACTAAGGCGGCGGACGGTGACCCTTGGACTAATATGAATAGTGAAGTTAACGCCGCTATAGGTGTTGACACACAGATAGCCCTTGTGGTAATCAACCCCTCTGGCAATGCGGGCACTATAGATCTCCTTGATCTTGAAATGACAGTCCGGGTTAGCTAGAATCAGGTAGACTTATGTACTTAAAGAATCTGATAAAGCGACTTACCACCCGAAAGGCCGTGCGGACCGAGAAGCTAGTTGAGGCTCCTCTTCTGCGGGGGGAGGTAACCGTGCACGCTACAGACGTTCGCACGGGACAGGTAGTGGCCTCACACACTAACCACAACCTTCTCATGTACAATGAGAGGGACATCCTAATTGAGCTGTTAGGCAACATCCAGCTCGGCACTACAGACTACGCGCAGAACACCGCCCCCGGGGCTCCTTTAACCCCTGTGGGCAACCGTCGCTGGCTTAAGTGGTTCGCGGTGGGCGAGGGGTCTACGGCAGCAGCGCGTACAGACTTAGCGCTGGACACAGACCTTTTAAAGCTTGAGATTTCTACGTACGGATCCGCGGCTAAGTCGGGTAATGCCCTAGTAATTGAAATCAGTATTCCCGCCACGGACGGAGGTGGTGACGTAGACACGTATCTGAATACGCACACCTTAACTGAGGTGGGGTTGTTCACCATAGCCAACGACGAAAGTGCAGGCACGGTGACGGGTAACGAAGTGATGTTTTCTCGCCAGGTACACCCTGGTATACCGAAGACCGCGTTTATCCAGATCGACTACACCTACTCCATCTACTTCACCTAAGAGATAAAACATGCCAGTAGCATTTGCCGCCGACTCAGGCGCAGACAACATTGATAACGTTACCAACACAGAGCCTGTAAACGCTGCGACGGCTAATCGGCCTCACATAGTTTTACGTGACCGTACCGACGTCCTCGAGACGTTTGCTAACGAGTCTGAGGCCACCGAAATCTTTGGGCGAGGGCTCGCTCTTTACAGTGAGGAGCTTGTTACCTGGGGCGGCGCTCTAGACGACTCCGGTGACGGCATTATGTCCATCGGTAACAACGCTACGGGGGAGATACGATTTGTAGAGCCGGGCAACGCCAACGGGCTCTACCTGGTTCCTTTTAACCACTTGGCGACGTGGTTTGGCGCTAACAAGCTGAACTTAGACGACGTCTTGTACTTTGACCTGACCAACTACGCAGGACGCGCGGCTGCCAGTTTCCCTGTTACCATTACGGATACAGACATGGGGAAGGCTACGGCCATCACCAAGTACCAGATACCTATCTGCAAGGTGGTGGCTGGGGACTCACCTGGTACTAATCACCTTGTGTTCGCCTTTACAGGCGACATGGTGATGTGCGGCACGACTGCTTACATCGGGTCCTTTGGAGGCGGAACATCTTGGTCCTACGGAGATGACTACGAGCTTACGGGGCACCTTGAGTTCCTAGAGCACGCTGGCGACATAGAGATTACGCCGACGCTGACCAACCTTATTATCTTGTTCTCGAACAAATACGGCGTGCAGACAAATGCAATTGTTGCTTCGTCGCTGGCCGTGTCTCTGGGACAGCAGGAGATAGCCTACGTTGACCTGGACCTCATAAATGACGGTGCTCTGCTTACCGTATCTAAAGCAAACTACTTTAGTTATACGCCTGCACCCACGCGTCTACCTCTATGGAGTAGAGGCCCTTTAGCTACAGAAAACCAAACAAACAGCGTCTCTATTTACATGCATGGGCCAGGTACAACGTTCGTAATGCCCGACTCGTCGGGTGCTGACGGTGGCTGGACTTATGGGCAGGGAAGTTCAATGTTAAAAATTGGCTCAACTGGCGCAGTTAAGAAGGGCCGTATCTACCTGGAAGACAACGCCGGCGGAGACGCCGCAGGACTAATATACCGCGGTGAGTGGGTAGAAGAGGCGGAGTTTAGTACGGTCCATCATACGGATGCCTCCGGTAAAGTACAGCACATAGTGGACACCGGCGGAGCAGGTGCATTTGAGATACTGATGCCGGATACCTCGACAGTTAAGATTGACGCGATTTCAGGAGGAAACGTTAACTTAATTGCCACGGGCGACATAATTGCTACACAGGAGCTGCGAGCAAAGACAGGCAACGTAGTCATTGAGGGAACATCCGACGTAGTTAAGTACCTGACAGCGCGACAGAACGACGTCTTTATCAGCGCATCAGCGTTTCACGTTGAGAACGGGACCCTTACGCCACGCGCCGATGGAAACTATAAGCATCTTGAGTATGATACATCTACCACCGCCGTGCTGGTGGCGGATGTAACGCCGTTCCTCGTAGAAGGAGGGATATACAACACATGGCATGCTTATGCCTCAGGTGACGATATTAATTCTAACGTTTTTGGGGATTTGTACGAGATTCCTTACGGGGATCTGACGGCTACAGCGCACTCCTCCGGTAGTGGCCAGACGTCTACCGGGCTGTTAGCCACTGTGGATGAAATTTCTATGGAGGTAGGGACCCTGGCTCTAAATGCCAATAAAATACTTAACAGGTATCACGCAGTAATTACACTGCAGCCGCAGGGTACGGGGGACGAGATTTACTTTACGGGGATACGTTTAGTAGGCACCTTTAACGACCTTGAGCGGCCAGGGTAACAGACTATGAAGTACTTAATGCAGAATGGAAAAGGCAAACCCTCTAAAACAGCGACGATCTACGTCATCACCATGGTGTTGGTGTGGATTCGCTTTATGGTTTCTGACGTAACCTTCGAAATTTTGGGTAGAGCTGTTGAGTTTGGTCCGTTGGACCCCACACTCGTGGCGGCTATGATAGCTGCTAGTGGCGCGGTCTATGGCTGGCGCAGACACCAGGACGCCCAGGAACGGCTCGCGGGTAACCCTGAGGGCCTCTTAGAGGAGCTTGAGCACCTTGCTGAGGGGTAGACATGGATCAGGACGTAAAAGCGCTTGTAGCACGTGCTGTGGCCTCCTACGAGGTGTTACAGGATAAACCATGGTACACGCGTTGGTGGTTCATCCTACTAGCCGTAGTAGCAGCCCTCATTGCTGTGGGTGCCATAGCCAAGAGTGTGCAGAAAGTGCAGGAAAGAAAAGCTGCGGTCAGGGTAACTCGTGCCGCTGTTCTAAAGAGCACGTCTCTGATCCGCCGGGAGAAGAACAAGTTTCGGCGGTCACAGCTGGCGTCAAATGCGCTAGCACTAAATCGAAAATTAGACAGGCTAGACAAGAAGCTAGAGAAAGAAGTAGCAGAGCTAGACCAGTCCAAAAAGGCAATTGAAGATGCTAAGAACTGGAAAGAGCTTTCTCGCGCTATGTCTCTCGATGGTACTTTTATTGAGCCCCTCGATTAGCGTTGCGCAGGACTTCGCTTTTGACTTTCTAGAACTACCAGAGTTTGAGTACCACCTAGAGCTGGATTTGGCGTGCTATGACTTTGCAGGCGCCCAGGCTCTGGCGCTGGCAGATCGCGAGTACCGCCAGACCAAGGTAGAGCTAACGGACTGCTTCACTAGAAGGGCATTGCTGGAGGCGGAGGTAGAGACTCTCCGCGATGCAACCGATGGTCTACAGGCCGACTTGGACCAGTCCTACGTAGACTTCGACGAGTCCATGGCGCTTCTGGCCGCTGCGGAGACACAGAACGCCAAACTTCTTAAGAGGCCCCACCCAGCCGTTGTAGTGCTGGTCGTGGTCGGTACGGGTCTGGCAGCCTTTGGGATAGGTGTCGGAGTCGGAGTCGGAGTGAACATCGGACCTCCGTAAAATACACATGTAAGGTCTGTGTATTTTATATGTACAGCAACTATACATAATGATTACGTACACTTAGGGCGCTTTTCGCGCCTTTTGTACATAATACACCAAAAAGATATACACTTACAGATATACCTAAGTAAGAGGGATAGTGTTACACCCTCTCTCTCATATATATATATATATTATATCTAAAAGAAATAAATATAGTGTTAAATAGAGGCTAAGTGCGCGAGATGCTTAAGGATTTCTAATGTACATCTATTGTACACTAAAATACACAACGTAATGATTACAGGTACTTAGTCCTTACATTTGCTGTACAGGGCGCTTACATTTAGACCTTGGTCACTTCACCGGGGCCTGTTTTGCGCCCTACGTACCTATAACCGTCCTTCTTATTCCACGTCAGTATCTGTCCACACTTCCAGCTCGTGCGGTAAGGGTCACCCAGACTGATGTGTATCCACGTTGGACGATTTGCTGCCCAGCCCTCTAGTATGATCTGGCCGAACATCACGTCGCTGTCGTAGGCTATCCACTTCCACACCTTCGTCAGGTCCGCGCCGTTTACGTGGAAGTCCGCAGCCTCAGCCTTCATATGCTGTGACTTCTTAGACCCTCCTATAGCGCTGTTTAGCGCGGGGTACCGGTATCCAGATGTCACAATCAGAGGGAGGTGATAGTGTACACGCACCGGCTCAAGAAGGTCCGTAGCGACCGCCTGCAACTTTTTGTAGTTGTTAAGGCCTCCACGTATGTTGTCCTCTTGGTAATGCCTGTGTGACGTCTTAGTCAGTTCCCTAAACGTGAAGTGGGGACTGAGTCGTGACTCTACCTGGCGTTGCTCTGCGAGAGTGTACTTGGGCATGCCTTATTGATAGCTAAAAAATAGGGAGAAGCAAAACAAATGCTCCTCCCTATTTTCCTTTCTGTTTAGGACGTTTAGCTAGGTTATCAGCCCCGCTTTTATCAGCGCGAAGCCTAGCTCTTCGTAGAGCATTAGAGCCACGCGAGAGTCCAGTATATCAAACTCTACCCTACCCTTGGCCAGAACGTACATTCGTACCCCCTGGTCGTTGGACAAGTGTATCTGTTTGGTGCTGAGCGCATAAGCGCCAGAAGGTGTTACGATCTTGGGCTGCCCACAGAAGCGGCACCCGTCAAAGGACGTTGTAGCTGTTTTGTTCTGCTTAGGTACCCAGAGTACCTCGTGGGTCTTTTTGCAGAAAGGGCAGCTATTTGCTATCTCCACCTCAAGCGGCGGCTGGTCCTGGTGAGTCTGGCTCGGTGCGTACATCAGGATCTACTCCTACGTCATCCGGATGGTCCGTATAACGTCTATTTATGATATCCACTAGGAGGTACGCGTAACTCAGCGGTGCCTTCGGTTCGAAGAAGTCCGTGGTCATGTGCGCGTAGTCGTATAAGTAGACATCGTGTGGCTCGGCTTTCTTCACGATCGTTACTAGATCGCGTATCGGGTCAGAACAGTACCGTTCCAGGTATTGCTCATACATAAACAGTAGTATAGCCCACCTAGCCTGCACAAAGTTAATTGTGCGCCCGTTGAACAGGAACTGCTCGTGCGTACGATCCAGCCCTGCTACACCTCCTGACGCGTTGCGTAGTACCTTAACCCCTTCTCCTCCGTACGTCTTAGAGGGGTCCACCGCTACTTTCTCTGTGTAGCCTCCGCTCTTAGCTTTCTTGCAGTAGTTGTAGCCTGCCCATACAGACGCCTGTGTTTTGCCTCCTGTACCAGGTACAGTCAACGTGGGGCAAGGCGCCCAGGGTGACAGCACCCCCATCCCTGTGAAGTCCATCTTGGGTATACGTATGTATACGTGCTTTGACGCAGCCGTAGGTACGTCCTCAGGTGCGCAGTGTTTCAGCATAGTGCTCTCTTATGTTAGCGTTGTTGAATCCGTGTCCTGTAGCTCTGTAGCGCTCTCCTCCGTGATTTGCGCCTGTGCTATCTCCTGTAGGTAAGTGCCCCAGTCGAAGCCTCCCGTTGCTACGTCGTAATTGTCGAGGTCCCCCGGTGCGAGCTGTCGCGTAGCCGCTAGTACAGGCCCTATCATAAAGAAAGGTCCTGCGCTTACGCCGTACTCAGCTGCAAAGATATCCACCTCTGGAAGCACTAGACAAAAGTCTGTAGTGTGTAGCAACAGGGTCTTATACCGGAAATCTGGCATACCTTCGCCTAGCTCGGCACCCTCTGTTGACAACGGCGACGGGATGTACTCACCTATCTCGTCGGTCTTGAACAACAGTGTTCCCATGGAGATCTGGTGGGAGCTTACTAGGACGCCCAGGACGTCCTGCTTACCCTGAGCGATGCCAAACCCTCCACTGATGGTGCCCACTAAGGTACGCACCTGTCGCGCAGGGTGCCCTTCGAAGGATTCACCTTCTGACACCACACTAAGGTATAGAGGGTTGTCCTCAGAGATGCGTGTGCTCATCGCCCCCATGTACCTACCGTAGGTCTGGAGGTCTAGCTGGTTTCGCACCTCGACGGAGAGAGGGTCCGGGAACTCCTCCTGAAGGGTCACTATAGGATCTACTGGAGGGGCCTGCCCTACTAGCATATCTGCTTCGTTCATTCTACTTTCCTCTTTTTAATATAGCTATGTCTTTCTGTATTTGTGCCACACGGTCCGTCACAGGCCCTTTAAGCACTCTGTATTCTTCCACGTGGGAGACGCAGAACTCGCGCAGGCGGTCACCTATCTCTTCTCGTTCAGGAGGGGACAGAGCCCGTACCTTGTCCATATCGTCTAGCGTGTAATCTATCTCACTAGCAGGTAGAAAATACACCAAGTCATACGAGTTTGCGTACTTCACCGCTGCCTTGTTAAAGGCGTCTCTAAGTGCGTCTAGCTTCTTGTCCGAGCCACTAAGCTCCACAAACCACGCGCCGTATATGGCGTAAACAGGAACAGGGGAGTCAATTATAACATACGGGTACAGGTGCCCCACAGACCTTTCAATGTCCGCTGCTCGCTCTACCATGTATAACTGCTCAGCAGGGTGCTCTGGAGGACCATAGGTCTCTATGTACGCTCTGGCGTACTCAGGTAAGTTGAAGCTTCCGGGTAAAGCCTCGCTCAACGCGACACCCAGCTCCGTCTTACCTGTAAAAGGTGCGCCTATTAGCGCTATACTGGTAGGTTGCATTTCTCTGTGAACTCCTGGCATACCTGGGCGTTTAAACACAGTGCCCTCACACGTTTTATTACACGTAGAGCGGTGGTTAAAGGCGTCTCCTCTGGCGTAATGTAGATCCTCGTGGTAGTGGTAGTACCCGTGAGGTTAACATATCTACCTAGAAGGTGCCTTCTTCTGTCATGACTGTACATGGAGGCTTCTGCCACGCTACGGTACAACTTTCTTACCTGTACTTTGCGCGCTTCCGCCTCTCTTGCCATTGCGTCCACGTCGTCTTCTCTTGCGCTTCGTATGGCCTCGAGGTCTTCCTCACCTCGAATAAGTATGACCGTTATGTCGTAGTTGTCGTTGTTTGCGTATTTTCTAGTGACATCAGTAAAGACACTAAAGTCACGTTCAGATGTGTAGGGCTGGTGGATCCAGGTAGAAAGGGGGCCACGGTCTGAAACCACACAAATACCCTTGGTTATTGCAGGGTATACCACAGTGCGCTGGTGTATGAGTCTGTCCGCTGAAAAGATCAGCTCCTGCTCATCCAGCGTTAGGGCGTTGTGGGCTAATACAGCACGCAGCATACAGCACGCAGCAGAGGACTGAGACCCTGGCTCCTTGGTTAGGAGCACAGGGATCTCAAGAGCCTCAAAGAGCTCAGCCATTACCATCTGCACTGTGGTTTTACCCACGCCATCCGGACCCTCTAGTATGATCAGAGGCATCGAATTTACGTAGCTCTCTGGCCTCACGTACTTTGGTTTTCCCATTAGCTACAACCTGTTGGTTCCCCACAGTTCATGCAGGTGTAGCAGGTGCCGGCGCGTACAGCGAGGCCGCCACAGACGTTACACACCTGGTTGTCCCCGTGGTCTACATGCGCCTCTTTCGACGTACCCTCAGCCGCGACGAGAACACCTGTGGTAGGCTGATTCTCCACGATTTCTAAGTAGCGCGCGGCGTAGTCCACGATAGACGACGCAAAGCGTATTTCCTTGTTTGTTGTGATACCCTGGGGTTCGAACTTTGCTCCCT
>Ga0098061_1001099_pt1 | contig 13080 bp, 13 predicted proteins | sample 22_taG_FD_92579 | JGI IMG/M metagenome (GOLD analysis project Ga0098061, IMG submission 92579) | Marine viral communities from the Subarctic Pacific Ocean - 22_ETSP_OMZ_AT15343 metaG | ecosystem: Environmental > Aquatic > Marine > Oceanic | place: Subarctic Pacific Ocean | collected 2015-01-20 | reverse complement strand
TTTCTCCTCTCATGGGAGATTCGTGGTTGAACAAGATACCACTAGAAGCATGCAAGCCATAACTTTCACGATAATTCCTAACTAAGTTATGCGCAAAAAGCTTCGCGCACGCATAAGGGGAGGCAGGCATAAATCTTGTCTCTTCACCTTGTGGAAAGGCGGGATTATCACCAAACATTTCCGATGACGAGGCTTGATAAAATTTACATTCAGGGACGACTTCCTTAATCGCATTCAATATTCTCAAAGTACCCATAGCAATACCGTCTACCGTATGCTCGGGTATATCAAAAGAAACACGAACGTGAGATTGGGCGCCCAGATTGTAAAACTCATCAGGCCGATATTTCAAGAGGAGTTGCCAGATGCGACCAGCGTCGTTTAAATCAAAATATTCTAGGGTGAAATCTTCATTTTCAAATACACTATCCACCCGATCTGTGTTCAGAAGAGAGGTTCTCCTTTTTAGGCCTATGACCCGATAGCCTTTGCTTAATAAGAATCGTGTCAAATAAGCACCATCTTGACCAGTTACTCCGGTTATTAATGCAGTTGGTTTGTCGTTAATCATTAAACTCCTCGTATGTTTGGGTTCACTAAGTTCACAGAACTAGCCCCTATTCGCTTTTACCCAGTCTTCAAAATCTACGGTGGGGTTCCACCCTAAAAATGCTTTTGTCTTACGAATATCGGCCAAAGTAGTTTGTGCCTCTCCAAGGCGAGCAGGAATAAAACTATAAGGGCCTCCAATCATCTTCGCCAACTCTATCACTGAATAATTTGTCCCGGAGCCAATATTAAAAACCTGGCCAAACGCATCTTCATTTGTTGTAATAGCGGCCAAATAGTTAGCTTCAACCACATCAAGGACATGTGTAAAATCTCTTCTTTGCTCGCCATTTCCAACAATGGTCATTGTGTCACCTTTCTTAAACATCTTAAGAAAAAGCCCCACTACTGGTGCATATTGGCCTTTTAAAGGCTGCCTATCGCCGTAAACATTAAAATATCTAAACGTAATTGTTTTTAACCCAAATAAATTAGTATACATCGCGCAAAGATCCTCGCCCGCGCACTTGGTAACGGAATAAGGATTAAGACAATCATTAGGCATATCCTCCGTCAAGGGAGGAACATTTTTAAGACCATACCCCGAAGAAGTTGAAGAATAGACAACGCGACCTACATTATGATGTCGCGCTGCTTGTAAGACATTACAAGTGCCAAACACGTTCACTTTTGCCGCATATGTAGGGTTGAGCAGAGTGGGCTGAATTCTAGACTCAGCGGCCAAATGAAAAACAACATCTGCGTTTTCAAAAATTGGTTCAATCTTTTCATAATCACAGATATTGAGTTTGTGATGAGTAGCACCTTCGTTAAAGAAGAACTCATCATTACATTGGGCCGAATTATCATCAATTACATCTACTTCCCACTCCAGATTTACCAACTTGTCAACCAAATGACTCCCAATAAAACCATTTCCCCCGGTCACTACTGCTTTCATTCTCACCTCCCTGCTGCGGCTACTTGAAAAGTATTACGCTCAGCTTGTAAATCCTTGATATTAATAAACTTTACATCTTTATCAACCAAGGGTGCATTATTGGCAACAATGTAGTCAAAGAAATTCCAAGCCATGACGATTACTACATCCGGTAGATTACTAAAACAGTATTCTTTATCTTTAATAGGAATGTTAACGCCAGGCACACATTTATTATTTTTGAGCACATTGTCTTCTATAATATAATCAACATCCGAGTCCGTTATGCCAAAAAAATTAAGAAACGTGGTAGCTTTGGCTGGAGAGCCGTAGCCAGCCACCGTCTTAAACTTAGCCTTTACTTTTTCCATATTTGTCCTAACATTTCTTCTTATGTTGAAAACCTTGGTTGCGAACTCCTGGTAAGTACCATAATCACGCATCCCAAACGCATCCTCTGCGCTCAGGAACTCTGGCACGCTGCCCTCCGCGCTATGATCTCCCTGCTTAACATACACCCTAATAGAGCCCCCATGAGTGTCTATGTGCTCGACGTCTGTTACGGTGCACCCTAAACCTTGGAAAAAATTATTAATAGAGGTGACACTCCAATAATTAACGTGCTCATGGTAGATGTTATCAAACGTTAAATCTTTCATCGTATCTAGAAAATATTGCACTTCCACGACAAACGTCCCGTTTGTCTTTAAAAGCTCAAAAGCACATTCGGTAATGCCCTTTAGGTCATCTGCGTGGGCAAAAACATTAGATGCCGTCACTAAATCCACTTTGCCGTGCTCTGTGTATATCTTTTTCGCGGTCTTTTTGTCAAAGTACTCATTAATAGTAGGGACGCCGGCATGATTAGCTATCTTCGCAATATTAGCGGCGGGCTCTATTCCTATTACTTTAACCCCTGCTTTTAAAAAGGGCTTAAGTGCGATGCCGTCATTGCTTCCAATATCTAGCACAGTTGATTTGTTGTCTAAGTTAAATTTTTGTATATATTTAGAGGCAGCCTTTTCAAAATGTTCTTGAAAGACTTTAGAAGTCGATGAAACATACAAGTAGTTATCAAACATTTTAGTTGGATCAACCACACACGAAAGCTGGCAATTATGACAATGAGGGCAATAATTAACCTCTAAGGGGTATAAATCAGTCTCTTCATTCTTCGAATCAATGAGATTGTTAGCTAGCGGCATTTCGCCAAAGGAGATAATTTGCTTTAACTCCTTGTGTCCACATGCTCGGCATTCCATCTTATAGCTCCCCAGAAGCTTATCTCTCAAAGCGTCATCTACGAGCTTATAAGGAAGAGTGTGCGTGATTCCATAATTGTCATGTTCGCGCTCTCCGCGCACCAAGTTCAAAAACACCGAGTCCTGAGTGAAAACCATCGTATGAGCCACATTTGGCTTAATGACCGCAAGATCACCGGCATTAATCACCTGTGTCTCTAGTGGAGCGCCCTCATAAGATAAATCTTTTAGCACGCTAATATATTGACCCTTCACCAACAAACACTTCTGCTCCTGTATTGGATGATAGTGGTTGGCTCTAACGGTTCCGGATTTAGATTCAATATACCCAAGAAGATTGATAGGCTCTGTTAGCTCATAATTACTAATCTTTCCTCTCTCATCTACATACTCATTACTACCCTTTACGACACTCTCTAAGCCAGTAAGAGGCGCAGTGGGCGACCAATTTTCAATCATCTCTTTGATTGCGCCCTCTAACGTATAAAGAAACTCAAAACCCGTAGAAAGCAGTTTCTCATTAGAAATCGTATATCCTAAGTTGGGCACCTCGTCGTCTGTCTCCACTAGCTGAAGGTCTGGCTTAATTTTTTTGCACACTTGAGCCACTTCCTTAACTGTCAGTGAATCTTTGGCGCAGTGAAAAATCTCCCGGCTGATATCTTTACGATCGGCCATAAACTTAAAACACCTCGCAACATCAAGTAAAGGCACTAAACTTTTCAATTGTTTACCACCCCCAAAGAGTTTAAGGGAGCCGCCCTGAGAGGCAATTTTAGAGAATAAATTAGGCATAATACCCATCCTCATTGTATCGGTGGAATAGCCATATACTGAGGCCAACCTGACTATAACATAATCCTTGTCGGACTCTTGAAGATCCACCTCTGATTGCACCTTTACCTTGGAATAGGTCAAGATAGGACACGGGGCTTCATCTTCTCGCAGGCCTCTTCTCACATCATCAAACCCCTCATACACCACATGGGTAGAAGGAAACACCACCCTACAGCCATGTGGTGTGTATTTAATAACATTGCGAGTACCTTTAACACCCACATCCACTATTTCCTGGTCTCGCTCCTCATTCGTATCCGACTTGGTATACGCAACATCCGTGATACCAGCAAAATGAATAACGACGTCTGCGTCTTCTAAATGCTTTTTCAGTAATTTGTCATCAAGAATGCTTCCTTGAACAAATTTAATTCCCCAGTCTCGCAACTGTTTAACTCTCTCGGAGACAAATCTTCTATCCAGAACTGTAATATCTTTATAGCGAGATTCTCCCGAGTAAATTTTACATAACTCAGTCCCCAGATAACCCAGGCCTCCGGTAATAACTATTTTTTCCATTTTTTCCTCTTTTTTAAATTTATTTACCTGCATTTTTGTCTCCGCTTGTCGCGCCTGGGATGTCTAGCCAGTCTTTTTCTTCTCTCACCTCAAGATTCTTTTTCCATACTGCTCGCATGATCGTAGGTTCAACCCCTATCTCTTCATAAAGGCGGATAAAAGCATTTAAGTCCTTAGGAAAGCACTTGCCGCCAAAGCCCATTTTACCATCGTGGCCTGGTACGTTTAAATGAGAATTCCCTATGCGGCCATCCGATACAAACCCATCCATCGCCTTCTCCCAATCCACGTCTAGCGCATTTGCCGCCTGTCTAAGTTCGTTCATAAACGCTACTTTAGTAGCAAAAAAACAGTTGGCCATATATTTTGTAAACTGGGCCGTAATCAGATCTGTTTTAATTATTTTCGTATGAGGAAACCTCACCCTCATGAGGCTTTCGACCTTGTCCACATCTTCTTCTTTGCCACCCAAAACAATTCTATTCGTGTTAATAAAATCCAGACGGGCACTCCGTTGGGTTAAAAACTCTGGGCTGAATACAATACTTAAACAATTGTTTTCTTCCAATACAGATGCGAGGCTGGCGGGGGTGGCAGTTGACTTTATAATAAAAACTTGACCCTTCTTAAGTGAGCATTCTTTTATCTCTCTAAAAACTCTTCGAATGATGGATACATCATCTTTGCCACTCCCCAGCCGCATAGGAGTAGGGACACAAATAAATACAAAATCACTTTGGCTCACCACCTCTTCCAGAGGATGAGTGCGCTTCTGTTCATCAATATCATAAACACGCACCTTTGCTGCCAAAGCAAACCCAGACGCTGTCGCCGATCCTACAAAACCATTTCCGATTATACCCACATTTTTAATGCTCATCTTTCGCTTCTCCTTGTTGTTTCCAGAATTCTACCACTTCTACTATTACTTCATCAACATATTTTGTCGGCCTCCATTTTAAAAGTGATTTAATTTTTTCGGAGTTTGGTATTTTTTCCGGAGCCTCAGCAAAAAGCTCTCCATGTAAAAGTTTAGGATCTACATGGGAAATCGCTGACTTCGATTGGGAAAATTCTTTTACTTTTTGAGCAAGATATAAAATAGATTTTTCATTCATTTCATTACCAATATTCCACTCCTCACTCCATAAATCATCCGGAGCGCCGGAAGTAAGATATATCCCCTCAACAATATCCTTAACCCACGTAAAAGCGCGTATTTGTTCTCCAGAATAATATACGGTGATATCTTCATTACTTAAAGCTTGACACACAAACCGAGGAAGAACAAATCCTCCATCGGGCAATTGATATTCTCCAGTCACATTGAACGGACGAATAATCTGAAACTTGAAGTTTTTGTCAATTTTTGCAGTATTGCTCAACGCAATCTCAGCTAACAGCTTAGCAATCGCATACTCGTTTCTAACAGTAAAATCGCCTTTTAGCACCTTGTCTCCATCCTCTGCCAAGTATGTCTTATGCTCTCTATATCCATAGACTTCCGAGGTAGAAACAAAAAGAAGAGGGCACTCGTTATACTTGGCGCCCTCAATTGCCCAATAGATGTCGTCTAAAATAATCTTGGCCATCCTCCCTGAGTGCTTAAGCACACCTAACGGCCCCACCGGGCTGGCGAGATGAAGAATCATATCAAAATGTGGGAGATCCTCCCACGCTACATTTAAAATATCCTTTATCAAAACCGTAGTCTTCTGCGCAAGGGGGTGATCAGGAGAAACAGCATGAGACGAAAGATTATCGATAATGTGTACATCCCACCCCTCTTTTAGCCATTTTTCTACAGAGTGAACCCCAATAAAGCCCAAACCCCCAGTTATAAGAATCTTCTTCATCGGTGCCCTCCTTCACCCTCATCCAGTGTTGCTAGTTTTATATATAATCGACTGCCATCTCCACACTCAATATAAGCGTTTGGATAGGGATCTTGAAGCGCCCTTATTTTATTATGAAGGTCAATGGCACTTCCCTCTTGAATATCTTGTAATCTAATTTGGCTCATCTGTGGTGTCCTGCGCGTATAATAGCTTTTTTGGGTTTCATCTTGAATTATAGAATCAATGACGTGGTTGACAATATACTTTTTAATGATTTGCGTAATTCCCACTGTACCCCAAGCTGCAATTCTGTTAAATATATCTTTTAAATTTCCTCCCAACGAGATGGGATAAGAAGATATTATATTCCCTTTGTCGATACCTTCGTCCATTACAAATAACGTAACGGCGCCCTCCTCTTCACCGTTAATGATCTGGTGCTGAAGTGGACTCCCGCCTCTATATCTCGGCAAAGGAGAGGGGTGCAGGCAAATGGAACAATATCGTTCAACAAACTCTCTAGGCAAAATCCAACTCCAACCTATGAAAAAAAATATATCTTCTTCTTTAAAATAACATGCGCTTTCTTGAAACTCTTTTTTGCTCTTTAACAAAGTAAATGTGACATCTTCTTGGCCAAAAACTTCTTCCAAATTATCATATATTTGGAGAGCCCAATCTCTATAAGCACAAAACCAAACCTTCTTCACACCACCCATCGCACAATCTTATACGCCTCCGCATAATGACGATTGCTTTGTTTCCCTCGTAAAAACGCCATCTTCTCTAATGTTTCACCATCTCGAAAAGGCCTCACTTGAGATGTCAACATCTCATACGCTTTAATTTTCCTATCAATATCAATTTCCACAAAATAATTGGGCTTAAAAGACCCGTCTATATCATGTGTATGGTCCCATAGAAAGACATGAGGCTGTTCATAAATCAATACTTTTTCAACATAATGATTAATGTCATGGGGGCGCAAAGCTACGAGAGCAGCCTGATAAACCGCTATATGATCTTGATTATAAGAGGGGTGAGGAAGGTACACTTCCTGAGGGCATAACTCGTTGATGGCTTTTTCAAAATCAGGTATTAAATCAGCTACCTTGTAGTGATTAACAACATTTTTACGTAAAAGCTTCATTTGAAATCCCAAATACTGCTGGGCATTTACAATTTCCTCAATCCGCTGTTCTGCCGGGATCGTGGTCCTATCCTCTATGCCGCAATGCAGCACAAATGACTCCTCGTTCAAGATTCCCCCACACCCTAAAATTTCGTCATCAATGTGAGGAGATATAACTAATCTCTTAATCATCTACCATACTCTCTACGTCTCTAAATTCTAGCCATCCACCATTCTGTCTGATAGGTGCCCCATTCTTCCACATATAGCAAAACCACTTCGTTCTGGACTCCCCCGCTAACGGATATCTACAATCTAGCCCCAGAATAGACTCCTCCCATGGTTTCCAGTTCTCCCTAATCTCAGATTGATCAACTCCTACGATCTCATCGTAATTAGGATACCTCTCCTCACAGAATACTTTAGTGATGGCCTCGTCGGTCTGGCTCCATTTAGCGTTAAAATGAGGGAGTGATTTTGAGCACTCAGCTCCATCTTTAGGCGAAAGGGGGGTTATTTTATCCGGCATATTTAAAATACGAGCTTCTAGATATTCAGCGCTTTGTGACTCATAATAAGCGATATCAGCCAACCTCAACCTAAGGATAAAGTCATCGTCCTCGTAGCCTCCCCCATAAAATCTTTCATCAAACCAACCTATCGCCCGAAACACCTCTTTGGTGACAGCCATAAAAGCAGTACTATATTTTGAAGCTACCGCAAACCCGCTGTCTAAAAGCTCCACCAAGTGAATAATATCTTCGGGCTTAGGAGTAATTCTGTCGTTCATCCATATCACCATTTCGGTGGGAGATGTAACAACCAAATGATTGATCATTTGCGAAAAAGAAGGATACGCTGCGGGATGTCTATCGATCCTGTTATTCCAGTGGACCTTAAACTTAGAGTTCAACGGCTCTAGCAACTCCATTTGTCTGGTAACTGTCTCTAAATCATATCCACAGTTACAACAAATTGTTATTTCTTTAGTGCGCATCCACATATTTCACTCTTTACTCTCCATATTCTAATCCCCGTTATTTCCAAGGGGTCAAGCCAAAGTGACGCATTTGGCTCAATCCATCGCCGTTAAAGTGAACAATATAAGGAATATTGCCCGACCCTAAAAAAGTTAATTGTTTATTTTCATCTAAAGAATAATCCTCATCATCCGTACTTGCGGGGACCATTATATCGTAATCAATCATCTAAAGCCTCCTCCTTTATATTTAAAACCTCCCTTTTAATCGTATCGATAATATACTTCCCCAACCTTTCCTCAACAGCGTTGTTCAAGAGCCATCTACGCTGGCCAGCCAAAATAGTTTTATATTCCTCAGTGGGCTTGCCACCCGGTAGTAAAGTATTCACAATATTATAAAGCTGGTCTGGGGTAGAGTATGACACTGCGGGGACCTCTATAGGGCTTGCCCACGATGGCTTCTGAAGGAGGTCTCTAAAAAGCAAAACAGCCCCAGCAGCCATTATCTCATAGTTTCGGAGAGCATCCCATGAACCCTTACGACACGACAGTCCAAACCAAGAATTAGCCATGTCATCATAATAATCTTCCTCTTTATCAAAAATATAAAGTTTACGTCCTGGTATCCCCAAAAGCTGTGGGTGGAACTTAGAATACGGTGGCGCCGTTTTTTGGATTGTTTGCGTCTTTCGAGAAAAATCTATCTCCATTACCTTAGATCGAGGAATAGCGAGATTCATGGGAAAAACATTTGGAGCGCGACTGTGTAGTTCGTGCTTAAAACAAGGCGTCTTAACAATATCAGGGTCATCATGGCCGTCAATATATACAATTGGCTTATTTAAATTATCCAACTCGGGGAATACATCGTTTACATAATGCCCCTTGTTTATAAACCCGTAAACAATAACATCAACGTCTTCATAGTTTCTATCCGCTATCTCCTCCAAAGGAGGCGTAAAGATGGTGAACCCTTTTCCATGCAATGCGCTCTTATCTCTTCCTGTCCAATCCCCATAAAGAATTTTTTTCTTCGGATAATCAATACAATTATCCCCCAAAACAGATCTCAGGGCCCGTAACGTGATAACATCAAGGTAATCCCCTTGTTTGCTCTCGTCCTTAATGTTTACATATAGAATCTTCATTTTCTCAGACTCCTGGCGGTGGGGCGTAGTCGAAACGATCATAGTCTTCTTTATAAAATTTGTAAATCTTTTTAAGAGTAGTGTGAGGTAATTCATAGTCATCCCACTCTAGCGGTGGGGGGGCAGAAACATGAGGAAAAGGGGCTCCAGGGGCATATTTAGTTCTGATCGCTTCTCTATGGGCCGGATCTTCAAATCGATAGACTTTTAAAGGTATATGATCGGTAACAAGTATTTTACCATCAGACAGCGGCAACAACGGCCTACTATCAAGACGGTCCAGGTGGGTATATCGGTCTACAGGCAGCGGTATAATGAGCACATCATTGTGAATTAAAGAGGATGGTGGCAAGAAGTCGACTTGTGGCCTTATATGGTTGTCTCGATAAAATGAATGTAGTTCCGTGCACAAAAGATACTTTTCAAGAGTGTTAATATAATCCTCAAAGCTACTATAAGGGTTGGCGGGGTCCATATGGCCGCGCAAATGCGAGCGTAATCTATCTACCGGATCTCTAACAATTGCAAAAATTTCACTAACGTTGTACACATAAAGCCATTGTGACCAATAATCATAAACGGCGTGCTGCGTGGCAACTCCAGAATCAGGATCGTGTCCCTCCATGTCCCACCCCCCCGCAACAAACATCCTTTCTACTGATCCGCCTCCACTTTTCGGAATGTGAAGAAATAGAACATTATCTTCCAGAGTTACTATTCTGGAATGGAAAGCAGACATAAACCTGCCGCTCTCGGCTTTTGAAAAGAAAGGCATTTTACAAGGCCGCCGTCAAGACAGTCTCGGCTGGAGCCCCCACCTTAAAACCTCACTCTAGGAGCACAATATTCTTTATAGTTCCACGGTTGTCCTCCCGCCCAGTGGCGAATAATTGTGTCTTCCTTTTTAGACTTTACGATGTTATATTTTTGGAGCCATGCGCTAACCTTATCACTCTGTTCTTCTTTAAGAAGTGTTGTGTTCCATTGAGGCCCTCTTACTTCTACATTATCATAAAGCTCATCCAGAGAATAATATGTCTCGTTCTCGTCATATGCGCTATACCAACCATAATTGGCCATTTGCAAGAACGAATGCCAACTATGAGACATGATTCCACTTAAGAAATACCACATAGCCTGTTCTCTAAATTCAGTCCCATGCTTTGTATTCTTTAGTCGATTCCAGCGCTCTTCATCCACAATCTGGTTAACCATGTTTCTTGACCATTCATTTATCCGAAATGATATCCAGCCCCAACAATGAGAATTACCATTGTCTACCGCTAAAGCAAACGACTTGCCCTCTTGGGGGAAGATGGATTCTCTTCCATCTACAATACACATATCAGCATCAATGTTGGCCACGCAATCTCCGTCTTCAAGCTCTCCTTCATCCAACATCCTCTTAATTTCAAATATTTTATGCCAAGTATAATTGTCACGAAATTGGATACCTTTGGTAATGACTCTATACTCAAACCCGTGATGATCACAATACTCTTGATTGCGAGGCGAAAGATGTGTTTCAAATATCTCCTGCTTTTCTCCGGGGTAGTCAGCTATTACAAAAATTATTTGTTTCATATATTTACCTTCTCCATAATCTTAGGTACCATGGCATCAAACGTGAAGAAATTATCATATATTTTTTCTACTTCTTTAAGCTTTAAATCATAATCATCCGAATACATACAATCTTTTAAAATTAGATCTAAGTACCCAATCTCATCAGGCTTAATAAAAACACAAATCGAACGCCAATCCAGTTGATCAGCCCATGGCAACCAGAACTGATCGCTAATATATACCGGAACAGCATTTAATTGCATTGTCTCATAGAGCCGACAGCTAGTAGGAGCATAACCTCGCGGACATAACACAAAGTGACTTTGCGCGCTCGCTTGAAGATAGTACTTCAATTGTTCTTCCACCACAAGAGGTGACCATTGTTTTAGCTGAAAAAGAAAACCATCAGTATTTTGGTGTTTTTCGTACATCTGGCGCCGAAAAGGGTGAGTCATCGAACCTACGAAAGATGCCATATAGGTTTTTTCATAATTTACGTTTTTCAAGTATCGGGGGGGTATTTTGTTAACCACCACCGGAATCGGAATAGTATTTTTGTCCCCTTTATTACCGCCAGCCAAGAACTTCATAGTATTGGGCGGAATCATCTCTCTAGGAGCGTCATCATGTACTCCCACCATAAAATACTCTTCATCTTGCTTTAATGACGAAAGCGCGTCTTGCAGCTTAGGGAGGGGAGTGTCCCGGTTATTAATATAACAAGAACTCCACGCAACCGGAATAAAATACCTCTTTGTTTTGGGACATACTTCCTGAAAATATTTAATAAAATATTCTTCGAAGTAATCCCCTTCTTTATAGGGAGGATAATTCGGCCACGCTGGGGGCTGACGGAACTCTTCAAACAGCTTGAAGAGGTGTTTCTGATAAGTGTTCATAGTATTCTAGTATTTTATGGTATTTTTCATTATCGCTGCCTTTCATTAAGTTAAAAATTTTCTCTACTAAGAAGCCACCTGGATTATATCCTCCTGGCTCTTTGAAGACATGAAAATGAAAATTTACAGCGGGGAGCCTACCAAAACAAATGTGCCCATCCTTTTCATTAATAAATTTTAATCTGCTCTGGGTAAGCTCATTGTTAAATCTCCACCACCCAATATTATAATTTATAGGCAGAGTAAGAAATAAAAAATTCTTCAATATCAATTCAAATGGTTTTTGCTCATAATATAAATTTAATTTTTTATGGTTCTTGGTCAAATTTATCCACTCGTCAAGCTTACTATCATCATTAACAGCAAACATCCCCACATTGTATACTCCATGCTTGTGTTCAACAAGGGGGTCGCTTGTGTAGTGGGGGCTAGCAACAAAATCCACCCTCCCTTCTTTGATGAGTTCTATTATATTAGTATCCACTTTGTTTACAAAAAGCATGTCCGAATCTAAAAATAAACAATACTCATTTTCCTTAAGAGCTTTTTTCAGGGCTTTAAATTTATTAAGTATTATCGATAGAAACGCCTCTTGGTCTTCTGGGGTGGCGCTGTTGTGGTCCGAAATAGTGTCGTCTATATCGAACTCTAATAGAGTTATGTTGTCATATTTATTTAACTTGTGAACACAATATTGATCACAACTTACATACCAACGACAGTCATTAAAAAGCTCACAGGAGTATTTTGTTAATAAAAACTCTTTCAAACAACTCTTTGTTACCACCGACGCAACTATAAGCCCTTCATTCATAGCACCAACGAAGCGGCATTTGTGACCTCTTCCGGAGTGCTCTTTTCATCACGTAGCTTCTTAAAGTATTTTTTAAAAACTTCTTTTTCTTCTTCTCTTTTCCAAGAAAAATTGGCAGAATCCGTTGAGATTCCTTGAGGGTTAAAATAATAAACCCCAAGAACGTCACCAAGCTTCTCAAACTTTTCACCGCCAAATGCGCACCGTAGCCAGAAATCCCAATCGGCAGCCGACCTATATTTTTCATCAAAGTATCCATATTTATCATGCAACTCTCGCCGCCACATGGGATTATTATGAGGTAAATTACCTCTCAACATAGCTTCTTTTGAATAATTCTCAAAATTATACCTTTGCTGGTGGTCCACTAAGTCTTTGTGCCTTACATTGGCCTCGTGCACAATATAACTATCGTTATACACAAGTGAAGCCTCAGTCTCAATCATCAAAGCCTTCGCTTGGGCTTCCAAGCCATAAGTAGCACGACGATCATCGCAATTTATGTTGGTAATGTATTCCCCGCTAGACATCTTAATGCCCATGTTCCAAACTGCGTAGACGCCTGGGTCCTCTTCTAGCCTCTTGTATACAATG
>Ga0098061_1001097_pt1 | contig 13098 bp, 19 predicted proteins | sample 22_taG_FD_92579 | JGI IMG/M metagenome (GOLD analysis project Ga0098061, IMG submission 92579) | Marine viral communities from the Subarctic Pacific Ocean - 22_ETSP_OMZ_AT15343 metaG | ecosystem: Environmental > Aquatic > Marine > Oceanic | place: Subarctic Pacific Ocean | collected 2015-01-20 | reverse complement strand
TTCATCCTAACTCCAAAAAAGGTTATATCTTCTTCAATATTTATAATTATTTTAACCTGCTATTGGTTCTGGCGGATCAGTATCTCTTCTTAATTTTTCAGCGGTAGATACAAAGACATCGGGTGAGAGAGCATGCCAACCCTTGGTAACTCCTTCTTCCATCTTTTCGGCAAATACATTACCGTATTGGTCTTCCATAATATAGGTTGGATGACCGTCATTTCTATGAAATTTATCTGTGAGGTAAACACAATGGATCATTACACCAAGTTCTGGCATAATATAGTATTGACCGACTTCAAAGGTCAGTGCGGGGGTAAATTTCTTCTCTTGTTCTTTTCTCTGTTTACGAAAATCATCAAGACTTATAACTTTATCAATCGGCTGGTTCACCTGTAACTTTCAGTGGATAATCGTTTTCTCTAGCTATTTCCATTACCTCAAAAACTTTAGACTCTGCAATCTGATAGTCATAGATACCAGCTAATGCAGACCCAAGTTTATGTATTTCAAGTGTAATAGAATTTGCTTCGGGTTCACTCTTACTAAAAAATGTAACAAGCGACCATATAACAAATTCCATTGGAGTAAAGTCATCGTTATGATAGATAACCTTAAACTTTTTTGGAGGCTTTGGTGGTTTTCTTTTCTTCTCCGGCGGCCGGTCTATAACTTCCTCATCGCTGACCGATTTTATACGTTCCACTATACCTCTGTGTTAATAGTTAACTTTTCTGGTGCTCCCTGTAGTGGTGCTGGTGGAGGTTGTTGCTGCTGTTTCATCATTTCCTGTTGTTGTTCATATTCAGCCCTATTAATAAAATCAGCATTAAAAGAACAACTTCGCCTCTCATAGTCGCCATCAGTTTTAAATGGATATACCGTATGAAATAAATGAGATGGAAATACAAACATATCCCCCACTTCAGGCTTATGTTTAATTATTTTACGAGTTAATCGGCCTATGCCTTCCTGACCAATAAAAACTACATTACCATCATCATCGCGGTCTGGTTTTATTGATGGTAACCAATCTGGAACCTTGAGATAATGCACCGTAGATAGAGAGCATTCTGTATGAACATGAAGTGGATTATATTCACCTTCCCATTGACTAATAATCCAACAACTTTTCATCTGAGTGAGCCATTCTATATCTTTAACTTTGTCATAATTAGATTGTGTTGCTTGTTGTGCCGTACAGTGTTTAACATATTCTCCTACAATATTCATGAAAAATTGAAATATTGTACCTCCACCATCAAGTTTATAATCCATCATCATTTGATGGGGAACTATAGGTTCATCCGCAATTTGACCTGCAAGATTGTCTCCCCAATTCTTGCGGTCTGGGTCTTGAAGTACCTTATCTGTAATTTCAAGCATTCCTTCAACAACTGCTTCTGGAAGTTTAATCTTCATCAAAACATCTGCCCAAGGCGTAAGTGCTTCCATGTCTAATTGGAAAGCACCAGCTTTTTGAATTCTGCGTTCTTGTTTTTGTTTTTGTCTTCGTTGTTGTCTATTCATAATCAAATCCTGCAAAATCTCGCTTATTAAATTTGCCGCCAGTTGCTATATCAAAAGATGGTGTGTCATCATGAGCGTTATCCTGGCCACTATCAACCAATTCATTTTGAGCTGTTTGATCCACATCAAACAATCTCATCTTACTTCTATTTATGCCGATTACAAACTTACGGTCTTTAGTTGGGTCGTTGTACCTATTTTTCAACTGTTTGACCATTATTTGTCCGAGCTCTTCCATCTGTTCTGTAGATATAATTGCAAACATAAGATCCGCCGTAGCAGGTAGTCCAAAACTCTCAGAAGTATCTTCCAACCCAACATCCGTATTGGAGTATCCGGCTCTGGTTGTCTGAGTCGCAGATACGATTGGGATCTTATTTTCCACAGCCAATCCACGCAGTTCCTCAGCAATGGATTTGATATATGTATAGGAATTGACATTCGCTCCTGTTCTAATTCTAGCAGAAGTACAAATATTTAAATAATCAACAAAAATAATATCTGGAATAAAAGACCTCTTCAAATTCAATTCATTCAGCAAAGATCTAAAATGGTTACAGTTTGCTGAAGCAGTTGGGTACTCCTTGACTATCAGTTTACCTTTAGTTGTTTTTCTTAAATTTTCAATTTTTCTATCATACATATCCTTGGATAAAGCATGTAAATCATCCACTGCAATATCCAACATATTTGCGTCAATTCTTTCTGCAATCTTCTCTTCTGCCATCTCCAATGTAATGTAAAGTACATTCTGATTTTGAGATAGACAGGATGCTGCTACATGACACATAAACAGGGATTTCCCTACTCCTGTTCCAGCAAGACAAATATTTAATGTCTTCTGAGGTAATCCTCCCTTTGTAATTTTGTTGAAGTATTCCAAGTCGAATGGAATACGCTCTTCCACGCGATGATAAAAAGCGAAACGGTCATCGCTGTCATCAAGATAATCATGACCAACATGAGGATCAAAGCTAACAGACAGGGCATCACTAAGAATATCTGGAATAGCTCCTTTATCTTGTTGATGCTTCGGATTATCCAAGATTGAGATAGATTCGACCACTGCGTTGTATATTGCCTTGTCCTGACAGAATTTTTCTGTTGTGTCCAATAACCACCCAATATCGGTGTATTCTTCTGTATTTTTAGAAATATCATTTAATAGCTCCAATGTTTCTTTGAACTCTTCTTCATTTATTTTTACCTCTTGGAGTTCAATAGAAAGGGCTTCTTTTGTGGGAAGTGAATTATATTTTATAACAAAATCACTTAATGCGTTATAAACAATTTTATCAGCATTATCTGTAAAATAATCAGTTTTTAGAAAGGGTAAAACTTTTCTGGTGTATTCTTCATTATGTAGTAGATTCTTTAGTATTGCTGATTCTGTTCTCATTCTCTGCAGTCTCCCATAGTAGTTCGATTAATGCTTCACCTAATCGTTTTTCAAAAACTTCACCCTCACCATCAGTAATATCTTTTTCTCCGATATTATGTGGTGCCATAATTATATCATATTCAAAATCACAATCAAGAGAACCATCATTATTTAACTCTGGATGTGTTTTAAAATTTTTGTATTGTACAATAACATGGGCAAAAGGCCCATCAATAACTTGAACACATATATTTTTATCATGAGGGTCATCTGGATTAGAAACTAACTGAAACCAGTTATCCTTCAGTTTGCTCTTTGGTATCTTCGGTGCTAAGTTCGGCATCATTACCCCTTCCATAAGAAAATTCTTGATCCGCGGCTAATTCTATAGCATCCATAATTTGACCAGTAAAATATTTTTCTGGATCACTCAAGATTTGTTTACCGTATAATTTAGCACCATCTGGCATTTCATAACGAGTTGATACTTTCTTTATTATATCATATTTTTCAGCTAATTCAAGTAGTCCATAATATTTGCTAAGTCCTGCATCATAAGTCAAAAGAACATCAACCATCTTATTTTCTTTGGTCAATCTTGATTTGAAATTTTTACAGTGAATTATGTTTCCAATGACATCTGTTCCTATCTTCTCTTTTCGTTTCGATAGAAATACTATATTGGATGCTGCATACTGAAGTCCAGAACCACCACCCATCACATCTTGAGGAAACATTGTTCCGACTTGCTTGTACGTGTGATTGGTAACCAGTAATGGAATTCCAGCCTTAGCAAGTTTGAGTGTTAAGACTCTGAATGCACCTTTGACAATTCGTGCCTTGGTCATGTCTACCTTGTCTGCACCCTCTGAGACATCCCCAACTTCTTTTGCTGTAGATAACATTCCAAGACTATCAAGACAAAGAAGGAGAGGTTTATCTTCTCCATTTTCTATATGTTTGTCTACTATCTTTGAACATTGTGTTGCAAACTCTTGAATGGTTGCTACAGGAAATTGCACAAATCTCTTAGTGTCAATATTCCGCTCTTCAACCATTTCAGGAGTTAAAGCTGATTCAGACTCAAAGTACAGAACACCCCCGCCAAGATTGTCTGTAAGAAACTGTTTGCAGAGGCCAAGTAGAAAAAATGTCTTTCCAGTAGCGCTCTCCCCCGCAAAGGCTGTAATTTTATTAGACGGTAAACCTTTGTGTATGCTACCAGACAACAAAGCATTAAGAATAAAAGAACCTGTGTCAATATACTCATTTACATTCCCCAGCATTCCATCAGCAACTTTGGAAGCATATTGATTCCCTGTTGCCGATATTAGTTCATCTAAAAAGTCATTCATCTATATCATTCCTCGATTGTAATACTGCCATAATTTTTAAAACTGTTTGATTTATTTCGGCTCTATCAGAATAATCTTCAGACCTATCTCTGCGATAAAGTAAATCTTTATATAATTTCCGCAGGTCTTCCGAAAGCCAACCGCCATAATCCATTTCCATAATAGTCCTATTTTACCATGAGTTGGAGATTTGTCAAGAGAAGAAATCCATAATTGTTGATTTCCTTTCATGATCCCAGCCAATAGTATCTAAAATAACCTTCATTGGGTCTAAAAAGGATTTCTCAAATTGTCGGTCATAATCAATATAATCATTTAATTTAAATTCTTTAGGAAGGGAATTCAACATTGCAATGGCACTATCTCCACTTGGATTTGGTTCCATAAGATATGTATATTTAATCTTTTCACCTTCTTGAATTCGTGGATATTTCTTTGTGAGTTTATTCTTCTCAAGCATCATATTGTAAATTAAAGACCCCTTCACATGAAGTGGAGTTGACTTTCTATAGATTGTAGCTGAATCTCTGTATTTAGCTAGCCCCTTCACAGACCTTGGAAAAGAAACATCCTCTGCGGGTAAACCTTTAAATTCTTTCCGAAAGTTATCTATAAAATTTATAATATCATCTTCAGTCCCATTCATAATAATTTCAAAAGCTTCTTTGAGAGCTGTCCTACAAGTCTCAGGTGTAGAACTCTTAACTGCCTCAATTCCCATAATTTTGAGTTTGGGTTTCTTATACTGAATACCTTCAGAATTATGAACATTCAGAATGTAGTGTTTCTTTGCTGTCCAAATTCCAACATCAGCAAGAACCTCCCTCTTCATAACCATCTTTTGTTCAAATGCATTAACATGATCTGCTAAATCTTCATAACACTTTTCAATGACTCTTTCTATTTTATCATCACAAACACTATCCATGAACTTGATAATCTTGTCTGTATCAGTTAGCCCTACTTTTTCGACAAGAGAACTAAGGTCAACGTAAAGAGAGTCAGTATCAGAAGCAATGACATAATCGGTTCCATCTGTTTGTAATACTCCATTTAAATAATTGTTTACAGCTCTCTCAGCCCATCGAATAGAAAGTTGTCCCGCAACTGATACGGCCTCAGCATTCCTTACATCATAAAATCGAAACCATTGATTACCAAGGGCCCCGTAGGCTGAGTTAAGAGCAATTTTTAAGTTTAGTTGTAAATTATAATATTGAGCTAATTTATTTGGATCTCCATCAGACCCCTTCTTTTCTTCCTCAATCATCAATTTCTTATACTTCACACGGTCAGTATACATCTGCTCCATCAGCTCAGGAAGAAACCCCTGTTTCTCTCGCGTGTACATAGACCCATTGGGAGTCATAGTAATGTTTTTCTCTTTAAGAAAACTGGTATCGAATTCACCATTAAGTAATGGCTCAACCAATTTATTTTGAGAATGCATTCCAATCAATGTCTCAGGAGAGATGTTGTACTGCATGATCAAATGAGGATACAGAGAATTCAAGTCAAAACTACATACCCAATTGTGTCTACCAGTTTGAGGATCTTTTACATAAGCGCCTTCATACGCCGTATTCTTTTCCTCAAATCTCTTTTGTGGAATTACAATTTTCTTATCTCTGAGATGATTGTAGATAATCATATCCCACATCTTCACTGGACTGAATACATCATTGAAATTAATCTTAGCCAAATAAGCCAAAGAAATAATCATTTCCATGATCTTCAACTTATTTTCTAATTTCTCAACCAAAATTACATCATGAATATTGTAGTCTAAGAATTTCTGGAAATTTGTCTTATAGAGTTCATGAAGAGAAGTTGCTTCAGAATAATCAAGTTTTTTCTCCCCAAGTTCAGCGTAAGCTATGAAATTCAAAGCATAAGATTCACGGTTGATGTATGTGAATTTTCCATACGCATCCATATAATCTATACTAGAAATTCCCTGCATGTCATAAACTTGTTGTTTTCTACCGCCCATCAAGTTTACTTCATTCTCTCTAATCCATCCCCAAGGAGATAATTTATTGGCCATCTTTGAGCCGTGTACCTTTGTAATTCGATTCACCAAATAGGGCACATCAAAAAATCGAGTATTCCATCCAGTTACAATGTCTGGATAGTTTGACTTCCAATCATCAACAAAAGCTTCTAACAAAGCGTGTTCATTTGGACATCGAATATATCGCACATCTGGTGGAGGATTAAAATCACCACAGCCATAAACTTTAAAATCATCACCCATCTTGATAGAGATGGCTAAAACCTGTTCATTAGCTTCTCTGATATTTGGAAATCCATATTCTGAACTTGTTTCAATATCTATATAAGCTATTTTAACTTTTGATATATCATAGTCAATCATGCCTGGATACTTATCAGAAATAAAGGAATACTGAAATTGGTCTACACCATAAACATCCTGACCATAAGTTCGCATGGCCTGTCTTGATTCTCTCATGTTTCCCCATTTCACAGGGGCTACGGGTTTACCGTCTAGAGTTTTCCAATCTGATTTCCGTTGTGCGGGAACATATAAGGTAGGATCATAGCGTACTTTCCTTTGAAAAGTAAGGCCATGTTCATCAACACCCCTTAGAGCAATATAGTTTCCTTGGGGTTGAACATTAGTATAAAACATTAATAATATTTTTGATAAGGGATTTCTAAGTTGTCAAATATATTATAACACCATTTGATTTGCGTGTCAACCCATTTAATGCGGCCAGAGAAGGCCCCAATTACAAATAGGATTTGAAGATATATTTTGAGGAATAATCCAATCAGAAAATAAGACCCTGCTTGTACTGGGTTTTTCCATTTGCCCTTAAAGCTGTCATTATTTTTCTTCGATTTGAACCATCCTTTTTGAAAGAACAATGTACCCATCCGCTGTTCGGCTTTCCTTTGGTGTAAAACTCCAAAATGAGCTGGTCAAAATCGAGTTCCTTACTTATCCAAGTAGAAACTTCTCCATTTGGTGTACCCAGCTGTTCAAAATCTGCTGCTTCTCCAAAACAATGCTGACTTGTTTTAGATCCGCCGACTTTACCGTTGAGTTGTGGTGACCTATATCCGCTGTTCACCGTAATCACTCCGAACTTTTCCCTGACAGGTTGAAGCACGTGATGAGCAAGTACTGTGAGGTTTACTATTTCTTCAATTCCTGGCTCATTCTTAACACCCATTCTATCCGCTGTTGAACTTTTTGTCAGTTCACTTAGCCAAAAGTTCTGTGATAATCTCATGTTATAACCTCAAGTTTTTGTGTGTTTGGGTCAAATTTTACTTTGACTGTCAGTTCTATTGGTAAGAGTTTACCATCTTTCATTTTTAATGGAACTTTACCCTCTACCGCTCCCACTAATGCATCCTTTGCATTATCAAAAACGTGTGAGGGGTCATCCTTGATGATCTTGTCCAATTCTTTTTTTGCTTTATCTGGAAGGACATCATCTAACATTTTTGCAACATGGTCTTCGGCTAGGTCTTGTGCCTTATCGATAACTAACCCAGCCACCACGTTAAATAACATACCCGCAAGTGGTAACATAATTATCCTTTATTATAATTCTCCCAGGCCTCAATTGCTCTTTGAGAGTTCGGCCGGTGATCCATACTAATAGACTTGAGAAATTCTTCCTTAGTAAATTTTTTAGGTTTTTCTATTTTACTTTTTTCAACTTTAGTAGAAGGTTTTTCAAATTGAATTTCTTCTTTTAAAATTTCTGGTTCTGGTTCTTTTTGAAAGTCTTCTTCTTCAAACATAACCTCTTTAAGAACTTTTCGTTCTGCCATCGTATTCTCCTAATTAACAATTTCTTGATTTTCAGGCTCAATCACTACACCATCGTCAGTGACTTCCTCTGTACCAACTACTTTATTTAGGATTTCAGTCACCCACGCTGGGCCTTCTTGTGTATCTGGAAAACCATCTTCTGATGCTCTCCAAAGAATTTCGCCACTAACTTCAATAATAATATCATCTTCATCAATTGAATGCTTCTCAACATCAGATGGTTTACCTACTAGTTGTGGTTTGTGATTTGCAATACCTGCGGTGATTTGGATACCATGAGGAAACCCATACTTCTCATTCATGAAGATGCGAACTTTCCTTCCACCTTCAAAAACTGGTGCTCTCATACTCTCAGGGATTTCCATATTTTCTAATCCCTTACCAGTTGATGTGTCAAGCACTACACCATCATCTTCTTCTTCTGTATCAACTTTTACTGTTTTGTCTTCAGTATTTTCTTCAGTATCAACCTTAAAAACTTCTTCAGATTTTTCTTCTTCTGCCATATTTTCTCCAAATAGGATGTGGGGCTCAAGTGGATTCCCACCCAACTATGAGCCCCCGCGTCATTACTAAGAACCGATTTGAATCAGCCGTGGCTTCTTCTCATCGGGTATCACTCTCTCAAGGTCAATGGTTAACATACCATCCTTGAGATCCGCACCCTTTACAATGATATCATCGGACAAAGAAAATGAACGCATAAAGGATCTTTTAGCAATCCCCTTATGAACGAAAGAATCAACTTCGTCTTCGCTCTTTGTATCTTCTTTGGAACGAATTGCCAGCTGGCCATCCGTTACTTCAACTTCAATATCATCTTTTGAGAACCCAGCGAGGGCAATCTCAATAGAATATTGAAGGTCATTCTGTTTCCGAATGTTATATGGGGGATACCCCGAATCGCGAGTAGTGTCCATATCAAAAAAACGGTCAAAGAGTTGGTCAAATCCAACGGATCTGCCTAAGTGTCTTTGAAGGTCTTGGGGTGTAAACGCGGAGTGTCGTGCTAGTACCATAATTCCTCCTTTTAAAGCGAGGTTAATAATAACTCATTCTGAAGCACACAGCAATGAGTAGTTGAATGAGGTTTCCACTACGGACAACCTCAGTCGCGCCAACCTTCTCCTGCACGGAGATGTTCGCAACGATGTTTAAAAACTATCCAAAATAATTCGATAAGTGAGTCGGCTGCATAATTTCCAGCTCCCTTAACCAATAATTTATATTTTGTTTTCATAACTATTTATCTCCATAATAAAGAAAAAAGGGTGAGGTGAGCAGTGGGACTCGGCTTACCCACAACATCGGAGAACGAACTTCCGTTAGCTTTTATCCTCCGTACCTGTTCCCTCACTGGTAAGTGAGATGTGACCCCCCTCTATTGCTAGAGGGGTAGCCTCGGCACCATCCGTGAACAGTCTGACTATCTCGGCTCTCGGCAAGATTATTATCAGTATACTCAAAGGCCGTCACCTTTTTGTTCACCCTTTATTCAATAGTATAACATATTTATACATTATGTCAAGTGGTTTGACTACTTTTTATCGTAGATTCCCCACAATACCCAAATCGAAACCAATCCGACAAGACCTTCTGCACCCAATTTACCAACCAAGGCAACTACTGAGCCCACAACATCTATACCAAGAAAGGGAACGGTTGCACCAAAAATGATCTGGAGTACGACTCCAAGAGCAATAAGTGCTAAACCAACTTCTGTAAGGTTGCGAATCCAACCTAATACTTTATCTACCATATTTCCTCCATTAGAAGATTTTTTCTTTACAGCCATATAACTCCTTTGCTACGGGCCTGTTGACCCAAATCCTCCATCTCGTTCAGTTTTTTGAGTTGGTGGCTCTTGGATCTGTAACAAACTATGATAAACTTTTTCTACCAATTCAGCTTGACATATCCTATCTCCATTATTTATAGTCTTTGGAGCCTGTGATATGTTAGTTAGCATGACAAAAACCGGCTCAACATAGTCATAATCAATTATACCTTCACAATTTGTAAGGTATATGCCGTCTTTCCAAGCTAATCCTGACCTTGAATGTAGACGAACCGAATATCCTTCTGGAATGTCAAAAATCAAACCAGTAGGAATTAGTACCCGCTCCATGCAGAATAATTGTATTGAGTCACCTTTTATTTGTTTCTCAATAGTTCTATTTAGTGTGTCTTGATTTACTTTATATGTGCTGCCCTTAACAATCGAAGCATGTAAATCAAAACATGCAGACCCCTTTGTTGCAAAAACTGGGTCTGGTACATTTGGATCTAATTTGTAATACTTTAGTGCATCACTCGCTGCTGTCATCATCTACCTTTTTACTTCCAATATTATATTTAGCTACAAGATCCCATTCATCCTTTTCTTTATAGGAAAGAATCTTAAGCTGATTTAGAGGAACAATTAATTCCTCTACACTTTCTGGATCGACCAGTTTGATCAATCCCCATTCGGCTAAAAGGTTTGCTATTGTATTTCTTCGTGCTTGGTCATTTTCAGAAAAATTTGTAGGTTTACCATCAAGTGCAAATAATTCTTTAAAGTGTACAATAAAATACCTACCCTGCTTATGTAAAATATGACAAGATTGATATAAAATCTTGTCTTTACGAGAAGCAACTCCAATCCTTGTCAAAGTCTCTCGTACCTTCAGAAAATCGTCTGGATTCTCCAAGGTGCATTCAACCATCGTGTCAACTGATACATTCATTTCTCCACTCCACCTTGATTCAGTTTGTCTTTAATAAAGGCCAGCTGATCCTCACTAAGCAGTTCTAGAGCATTTTTGGCCTTTTCATTACTGAATCCATAATACTCTTTCACGACTTCTAAATCGTGTAGCTTGTCAGGCTTCAACCATTTACTGTACCTTTTTTTCTGTCTGATACTATTTAGTAAATAGTCAAACTGTAGACGCGAATCTAGGTGGTGGTTTCTATTAACTTCGTTTGCTTGAAAGATTGTGTCCATAAAAAAAGACAATCCGCGATTCACAATGAAAGCGGCATACTTCTTCTCATCTTGAGAAGTCAGCATGACATCTTCTTTGGTTTCGTTGATTGCCTTTAAATAATCAAATGGACTCATAACTACAAGTATACCATGTATATAACAATTGTCAAGCGTTTCCTTTCGATCTGTTAGCAGAAATCGGTTCATATTCTAAGTTTTCAACGGATGCATCACCACCCTTATCTTTAGCTATTATATGTCCCAAATCATGAGATTTATTATGCCCAAGAACATCATCCCAAATGGACAATGGTGAACCATACTTATCTTTAAAATCAGTTTTGACTGCAAGTTCTGCACGTGATTGTGCCTGATTTTTCACAGCTTCACCATCCATAGAAATAACCTTTTGCATTTCTAGAGTAGGCAAAAACTCAGTTACAAATCTGTTCCACATCATACCTTCACGATGTCTCACATTTCCATCATCCCAAATAGCACGTTGATGTTCCTTATAAGAGTCTGGATTTCTTGCACGAACTATCTTCCCATGTGCATTTTCTCTATAGACATCATTTCCGTCTGGGTCTACCATCCAAAGATCCTCTACTTTCAAGATAACTAACATCTTCATAACTGCTTCAATATATCTTATTGGATCATTAATCTTATATGTTGGGCCGGATTTAGTTGGACGCGTTGGATGTGTATTATCCAACAACATACATGACATTATTACCATATCTGCAAGTTCAGCACGCCCCACACCTTTAGATTTCTTAGTGATGTGTGCCATTCCATTACCGATAATTTTTAATATCTTGGAATGAAGTGCCCGCATCTTTTTATCAAGTCCATTAAATTCAAAATCATAAAGAACTTCTAAGCTATCTTTCATATCTTGTCTTAGTGGAAGAGTACGATCCCGGCCATATTTTGATGCGATATAAACGAGCATTTCAGAAAAGGTATATGCAAGACCCATTTTAGTTGGAGCATATTGTCCAGCAAAACCATGAAACTTATCTTCAAGTTTCAAAATGTTGGAATTCTGTTTCTCCTTATCACACAACTCTGTCATATATCTCCATGAGACACCATAAGAATCTGAAAGAAGCTTCACAAAAAATGAAATAGATGTACCAGAATTGGCTTTTCCAAATAACCCCTTCAATTCATGAATATCACCAGATTCAATCATACTTACTACAATTTTAATTTCACTAAGAAGTTTAGTCCTTAAATTTTTTGGAAATTCATTGAAAGATTTTTTATTCAAAGGAAATGTCTCTAGAATTCCATCCTTATTGGCTACTTTAATATGATCCAATGTTTTCTGAATTTTAGAAAGTTTGGAAATAGTAGGAGCCGTATAAGGCCTTTGTGATTCCACCTGAAAAAATTTGTGAATTTCATTAAGGCGATGTTGACCGTCAATAATTAAAAATTTTACACCCTTATTCTGTAAATCTTCAAAATATTCAAGATTTTCATTGAGAGTATCTATCCGGCCGTTATCTGTAGCTACAGATAGTTCCAGCTTTAACTTTTCTATGATTGGTTTTAATGCTGCTAAAATAAACAAATCTTTACTTGAAGCACCAGAAAATAAATCATATATATATGAATTTCTCCGATCTTCCAACCACTCTTCAAGATATCTCTGTATAAGACCTTGTGGGGCATAAAAATTTTCTTTATTTTCTATTAATTCCTGTAGAGTAAACTGGGTGGGATACATTTCTATTGCTGGTTCCCATGACGCTTCGTTATTATCTAGAGAATTAGTAAGGTGGGGTACTAAACTAGTTGTATTAGCATTTTTTGCTGTTTCCATTTTGTTCCTTGTGTATGATCGCACTGCTGGCGAATTAAAAAATTGAAGTGATTGGATGAATCCCCTACGTTGACTACTGCTGAGTCAAAATCTAACTTCATTTAATATACCTATATTATAACATGGATTCCCATATTGTCAAATGACAAGTCCCGAAATCAGAACTCATCCCGAACTTCCACAAAAAGCGATATGATTCCCGCTTTTTGGCGA
>Ga0098061_1001096_pt1 | contig 13102 bp, 7 predicted proteins | sample 22_taG_FD_92579 | JGI IMG/M metagenome (GOLD analysis project Ga0098061, IMG submission 92579) | Marine viral communities from the Subarctic Pacific Ocean - 22_ETSP_OMZ_AT15343 metaG | ecosystem: Environmental > Aquatic > Marine > Oceanic | place: Subarctic Pacific Ocean | collected 2015-01-20 | reverse complement strand
GCAAGGGTACACCATAATTCCTTCAAATAAATTTGATAGTTACCTTGGCGGAGATATAAATGAAAAGAGACAGGCAGCAAGAATAATTAACGAATACGTTCTTTCTTATCTAAAAAATTCAGCTTATGCAATTCAAGTAACTTTTAAAACTCTTGGTGTTCCTGAAATTGATTCTATGTCCGATTTGTTTAATAGGAGACTTTGGGTTGAGGTACATGACACTAGTATTGAAAAAATAAAAAATAAAAAACATATGCACTGGTTGAGTGGTTCTTTTGCTATTATAGGAATGAAGCATACTATCAGCGAGCGAGGGTACATGACAGAATTTCAATGTATAAAGGATGTCTTCAATCTTACAAATTAGAAAATTATGAAAATATATAAAGCTCTTGTTATAAATAATAGGGACATTTTTTCTGCAGGAAGACTAGAAGTTGTTTGTCCTGATGTTTCTATTGATTCTTTCTGGGTGAATTGTGCTACCCCTTTCGGGGGTCATGGATACGGATTTTTCAATCCTGTGCACACTGGGGCTTCTGTACTAATTGCAGAGATTGACAATTCTGACGATGCAGGATTTTACTGGTTTGCCAACACGTGGGAGCCAACAAACCCACTTCCTAAAGATTCGACTCGGTGGGAGCATGATGGAGCTTATGGAATTCCTGATGCGCTTGATACTTACAGGGATATTTTTTACCCCCAAAAGTACACGTGGAAAACCCCGGAGGCTCATTTCATCCAAATGTCCGATGTTAACAGGCAAGACCCTACTGGAATTCCAATTCAAGAGACGTATATAAGAGCGCAGACTAATGACGGAAAGTACATTTTATTAGATGCGGGTCAAGGAGAAGGGTTTGACCGTATAGTTATTTCAGACCAAAAAAATAATTATATAAAGATACAAACTGGGGATGATAATGCTTCGGGTCCTGAGGGAATTGAGGCTGAGTGTAAAGGGAAGATTCTTATTACAACTAGGGAAGGCACACTAACCCTCCAAGTCCAGCCCTCCAGTAAGGGAGACCTTAAAATTATAAATGATGGCGCTGGAGATATTACCGTAGACTCCAAAAATGGAAATGTAAATGTTAATGCCGCAAAAGCTATTTCTTTATTTGCGGAAGATATAAACATTGAAGCTTCGAATGAAGTTGTTATAAAAGGCGAAAAAATTCATTTAAATTAAATGGTTGGGTTCTGTAGATTCATGGAGCCAAATTCGACCTTTATGGCGTCCGCGATGCCTGCTGCTACTACAGTTTTTATAGATGGTTCCGGAACAGAACAAAGGAATGTTGGACACACAGTGTCTGCTCAAGATTTGTATTTCGTAGGGGCTGGCGCAGCAAGAAGAACAATTGATTTTGCAGGTGGGATGATTGCGATGGGAGATGTAGACCACGGTGTTTTCGTTGAAGGCTGGGAAGCTGCAGTCCTTTCTGACAAAGTAGTTCTTCCTCCCACATCCGCAACATTAGCACTCATGGCAAGCGGTTCTCCCACTGTAGTGACTGGGGAAAGCCAAAATCTTATACGGAACTACCCTATACCCGCAAAGGACGGATACGTACACCTGATTGATATTAGATGGCCTGAAGAATCTGAGTCAACGACTCAGCCGGACGCGCCTCCGGGAACATCCCGAAGCCAGTCGCAGGAAGGCTCTCCCCTTGTCGTCCTAATTCCAGGAACAGGTTCCACCAAAGAGTCTCTAGACTCCGATGCTGAAAATTTTGTTGTGAATGGGTTTGTAGTAATCCAGCACCACTTAAGAGGTCATCTCCCCCATAACAATACTTACGCTAAAACGATTGCAGATTTGGAAAACCCAGACCTTAAACGCGGGAAAGCAATGAATGATATGATGGAGAGCTTGGATGAGCTAGAGATTGTTAAAGGGTTTATTTCTGCTTTTTCTGCAACAATACCTTTAAATGGGAAAGTCGGCTACACAGGGGCATCTACTGGAGCTAGGGTAGCTACTGCCTGCGCACTAAGGTCGGGATTGCCAATACCCCTTGATGTTTCTACGACAAACCTCCCCAACGGCGCAGCAGCTATAGGTTATGAGGAGGGAGATACATTTTTAACGATTGATTCTGTAGCTATAAGAAACTATCCACCTTCTATAGAAACTCCACTTCTTGAGTATTCAAAAAGGTTTAGTGTGAGCGATTCAGGTGTTCACGATTTTGTGGTTTCTGCAGGTAAAGGGTTATTAGGTGATGATTTATATCCTGTAAACTTAAGGGATGATGCTACAAAATTATTTTTTTCGGGAACTACAGCTATGTGGACCCCGGGGTATAAGGAAACATTTTCAGCGTTGATGATTGAGTGTAGTGAGGAGGGAGATTATACTAAAGTTCAGGATTATTTGTACCAAAATTGGGGGTATAAATACCACGGAAAATTTTCGTCTCCGTGGACTTTAGCAAGTTCTATGGATGTTCCTATTTGCGTTTCCAATCCGTTTTACGACCACTGGGGTCCTCCTGACGAATGGCTTAAGTTTATAAAACTTCTTCCGGAGGGTACAGATTTTCATTTAAGGATGGGCTTCTACGGGCACGGAGCACCTAAAAATAGAGAGGCGAAAAAGGCTATCAGGGATATGCAGATTGCATGGCATGAAAGGTATCTGAAAGGGTCGTCATCATTCTCCTCTACGTTCTTCCCTTCAGGAATTGAACCCTTTGTCAACAAGTACACAACTTTGGAGATGCCCAACGACGCCAGGGTATACCGCGACACTATGCGTCCTTTGTCAGAGTTCAGCTTCACTACCTGGGATGTCTTCCCTCCGCCTTCCGTAGAAGTTCCTGAACCCCTAAAATTTAGTGATTATAGACTAGTACTAAGAGCCCACCCTGTACCAGCGTGGTGGGAACCCTTGTACTACTTCTGGGGGAAGCATGCTGGGTTTGATACCCCCACCTCATCCCCCTTTGGGAGTATAGAAGCGTCCACCCTAGGCATGAAATGGGGGAAAGAGGAAGTCCGTGTGGACCCCCCTTTGAAAATCACTTTTGACCCCCCTCCCAACAGCAGATGGCCTCAAGAAGAGCCTGGGGGGTCCTCTCAACCAGGCGACCCTCAAACTGAGTACTTTAGATTTAAAGATTATCTTGACCAAGCTCGAACAGGCAGGTACTTTCTTCCTGACCCAAGCTCGTTATGGCAATGTCCTAAACGGGATGCTACCACCGGCGACTGCATTCCAAAACTTCCTGTTAGCCCGGAATGGTCTTTTCTTCACGAAGCTGAAGTTGGTCCTGTTCAAGGAGGGTTTATACCCATGGTTCAGTTCCCCGAGAATCCGGAGCTAAGCTCAACAGCGGAGGTAATGGCCCTGGTTGACCAAATAAAGACTTTCGCCATCAACGCCGACGCCAGTGCCCCGAGCCACCCCGAAGACTACCTATATCTCAGGGAGGGGTGTCCTCAAGTAAAGTACCAAGTAATTCGACATGCTGGCTATGGAGGCGTTCATTACGTATCAAAACCTTTTAAAGAGGATAAACGTCTTTCGGGACCTGTAAAGGTTCGAGTAGGAATAGACGCAATAAATTCAGGGAATGACTCTTCAGTGTCTTCGCAGGACCCTCGGGTGCCTCGAACTTTCGAAGTTCACGCAGTCCTCCACGATGTTTCATCGGAAGCTTTCGCACTGTACGAGGACTCATGGGCGAACCACCTTCCTACCGCAGGACAGTACAAATACTGGTTCCGTCCGGCTGACACTAAAACGGATGAACTCATAACTTCCGTGATTTTACGGGGTAACGACTGCTCAGGAAATCTTGTTTCAGGGAATTACACATGGGATGAACTTGCCCACCTAGACTTTTGCCAAAAGGGGGTTCCCCCAGACCCTCCAAAGTGCACCTGTCAACAGGGCTACCAATCCTGGCTCGTAACTCATTACTGGGACCCCATAGCTATAGGACAATCTTACGGAGGAGATTTGTTCGCTCGAGGGTACGATAAGTTCCCGAGATATTTGCATAGTGCTACTATTACAGCTAGAGAGTTCCTTAATGTATATTATGTAAAACCCAACCAAACATGGCGGAAGTCGATTAGCTATGTAGACGTTGAGATTCCTGCCGTAGATTGGGTTTTTAAGGAAGGGAGGTGTCTACAGATTCAAATAGAAGGACTTTCTTTGAGAAGGCCTCCATATGATAAAGGGTATGTGGATGCTAGGCCCCTCTCAGTCCCACCATTTTTTCTCACGCGATATCCAAACGAAGCCAGCGATTGGTGGGACCAAAAGAGAGAATATTATATCCCACCCCGCTACCCGGACAGAACACCCTGCTCCTGGGTAGATATCTCTCTTAGTGGCGCCTCCTCCGAACTATGGTAAATGTTTATGAAGAACTCAAATCCCTGTATTTTACCCCTGCTCAGGGGAGGTAGATAGTTAGTATGGGAAAAGTTTCACATCACGGGTACATAGGATTTACTACTTCTGGGGCGGGAGTCGGGGTTCTTCGGATTCATGATTTGTATAATAGCGCAGCTTTCCCAATACCTCTTGTAGAAGAGACGTTGTCTTCACTATTTCCTGTGCCTGCCCCCGCAGCCCCCCTCCAAATTGCTACCTTAGCGCTTTTAACCTTAAGAGACCCCTAATCTATATAATATAATGGCACAAACTGTCCGAAAACAAAAAGGTGTGACCGTCAGTGGCACAGACTATAAGGTTGTGTACGCAGCCCCTGCGGGTGTGTCTCACGTAACTGTTATTGCGATACAGGTAGGTAACGCCACAAGCAATAACACCACAATGACAGCTAGGTGGATTAATCACGATGCCCGTGTTTATTTAAGCTCCACTTATTTTGGAGATGGAAGGACGGAAAAGGATAAAGTCTACAGCTTTCCAACGGTTACGCTCCTGGAGTCAGCTTTGATTCCTGGAGCCGCAGCATTGTCAATTATTGATAAGAGTTTATACCTATCTCCAAGGGACGTGGTGCAGGTAAAAGGGAATAGTGTCAACTTAGGAGTTACCGTAACTGTTGACGAGGTGTATTCTGACCCGTTTTCGGACATCAACGTAGACCCTTCCTCGGTTGAGTTATTAATAGGGACTACAGCTGACCCAGAGGGGGTGTACTAATGTTATATGACGTCACTTTAGAGCAATTGCAGATGCTCCCACTTAATTCGTTAACGTCTTTACGGAATCACAGTACTTCTCAACAGAATAAATTAAGGATGTCCGCGAATGAGTCGAGAAGTCGTTTGTCTAAAATAGAAGGCACAACTACCCTCGATACCCCTGATAGGGGGCGGGTCACGGTATGCTCACCTATATCTTCTGAAATTATGGCAAAAGCTTCCCGGGGGCTGACATCCCCCATTACAGGTCCTGTAGATGTTATGATGGCTGCTTTAAGAGGTGGAGAATCTCCGATTCAAAATTTCAATATTGACCCTGTTGACCTTTCCTCCTTGTCTGAGATAGTGGATAGTTTTAAGCTAGAATCCGCCGCCTCCGAATCTACCTTAGGAAGTTTTGAGGAGAGCGTGGAGCTTCGAGAGGGTATAGCAGTCTATGAACTTGAAGGTGCGAAATGGAAGGCTTTGGACGCAGCTATTGATAAAGTTCTTGGAGACCGTGCGCAAGGTACGATAGAGGAACCTATCATTAATACTGATTTTATTTCACTATCCCCTGAAGTCGAGAAGGCGAAGGAGAAGGTTGATGAATTTATTAACAACACTATCATCGCTCCTTTTGAGGAGAACAGGGAAAAGTACGAATCTTTAATTCGCGACATTAATATGCTGGATTCTAGCGTGGAGGGTCCCTCCTTTGATTTTGATTTCGGGCCTCCAATATCTAGAAAGGGGAAGTTTATTCTGTCCCGAGACGGCATATACTACGATTCCCGAGGAGGGGGAGGTATACCGGAGGTGGAAGGTATTGTTTTAGCGGCTTCTGGGTGGAACTTATCTCAGCCCCCGAATCTAGGAGGTAAAGGTTTAATATACACAGATAAAGATTTGGATGGAAGAACAGGCTCTTTTATTGATTTTGATTATATTTTAGATTCTGAAGCTGAGAATGACACGTATTTGGCGTTTCTAGCGGAAGATTCGGTGTTAAAATCCTTGGAGGAGGACAGGCACTCCCAAGCATTTTCTGTGTCTAGTCAAATTGATGAACTTTTGACTTCTCCTGATAATTCTGAGAGTAGTGCTATTGTTAAAAATTACTATGGTTCTTTAGCTGCGATTGTATATTCATACGACGTAAAAATAGAGAAAAGAAAGAAGCAGTTACAGTTAGTAGCAGTTTTCGGGCAGCATAAGTATGTTCTTACCTCCGATGATGGTGTCGCACTTTTTAAAGGGATAGCGGATGGAGAATCTTTCGACCCTAAGATAGGTCCTAATGTTTTAGTTGAACGCATGGACGTAGACAAGTATCGGATACTTTCCCACATCCCTGTTAATAATTTTTCTTTCCTGAAGAACTCAGGGGCGAATTTGAAGTTAAGTGTTCAAAAAGAAATTATTCTCACCTCAGAAGATTTAAAGGATACAACACTCCCCGTGAAACCTGTTTTTTATGTAGGGGGGGAGCACACGTACCCTGTAATGGGACCTTTGGAATTTTCGGAACTTTCAGAGAGTCTTCCGGTTCATGCCGCGAATCCCTCTGTCTCATCCGTTGTTCCTTTTGTTAAGCACATAACCGACCAGGTTGTATCCGACGGACTACTGGCTAGTTATACGTTTACCTCCCCCGACGCTGTTCATTGCAGTTCGACTAAAAACAACGTACGAAATGTAGCGGGGGCGTCTTATGGTTCATTGGATGCGCAGCTGGTAGGTTCTAGTGTAAATTACGTATTCCCTTCGGGACTTTCTTTGCCTAAATTGGAAGGCTCCTATTATAATGATGAAGGAGCGGTTACTAGTCGTAATGGAGGCTCTTATGTTCGACTGCCAAATACAAATTCGAACCTTAACAATATAGCATACCAAGTTGAGAGAAAATCTTCTGGTCTTGGAGGAGGTTTTTCTTTTGATTTCTGGACACATGTACCTTCCCTAGTCATGACCGATGTTCATAGGTATAGACTCGTTATCGCAAATGAAAATAGTGGAGGCACTCCATTAAACCCTATACAAAGACATGTTAACGCAAAGAGGAGTAAAACGATTTCTCAGGGAGCGGAAGTATTTTATAAGGAGACTGACCTTTCAAAAACTCAAGGCATGTTAATAGGGTTTAGAGATAGGGGGGGTTCCAGCACTCCATCAGGTTTAGAATTCTGTATTCTTCCCACAGTTTCACAAAATCATAACAAAGGAAAATTTGGACACAGTATTTGTATTGCTGAATCTTCACTCTCCGAAACTCCCACCCCTGCGGATGTGACGGAGTTGGGATTCTGCATACCATCAGGAACAACAACAACAAAAGGGGTCGCATTTACGGATGCATCATCTAGTTTTGTGCATTTTTCTGTCGTGTTTGATTACATTAATGATAAACTATCTGTTTACGCTGACGGTTATGAGTTAAGCTCTACCATAATGTCCACTGCCTTCGACATAACAAAATCCCAAACTTTGGCTATCCCATCATTCACACAAGGAAAAATTTCAGAACAGTATGAGGCGAGCTGGGAAAGTACTGTTGGGAAAAACGGACCTGTAGTAACCATGGAAGAAGGCCAGGTCCTTGGAACTTCATTTACTCCTTGGATTTTGGGAGGTGGCTTCTCCGACAACATATGGAAGACTCACGAAGACCATACTGGAGCGCCACTTCCTGGAGGTCCTCCTGGCTTCCTAGGATACAACACAAACGATACCTACTATTCAAAATCCAGTGGTGTTGAAGGTCAGCACGAACCCGAACTAGATAATAGAGCTTCTTCCAGACCCCAGAGTGGACTCAGTGGTTTCCTTGGAAGTTTCAAAGTTTACGAAAAACCTCTAACCCCGGCAGAAGTTCTTCAAAATTATACGGCGCAGAAGGGCTTTTTTAAGGAGATTGCAACATGAGACGAGAAAGAATCAGTGAGTTAATAGCAAGTAGGAAGTTAAATTGGAAAGGTGTATCATTCCCAATGGTCCTTGGAAGTGGCGGATTTATATCCCAATCCCAAGGGTTCGACACGATTGTTGCTGGTTTAAAGCAACTTATCCTAACCACTAAAGGTGAAAGGGTCATGCGTCCGAATTTTGGAACAAATTTGCGCAGGTATGTATTTGAGCCTATGGATGGTTCATTAAAAAAGAAAATAAAAAAAGACATTAGTCTGGCTGTCGCTAATTATGAGCCTAGAGTAGTCTTGAAAGATATTTCGGTTACTTTTGACCGAAGAGTAGGTAAAGAAGATTTAAATTCTATCTTAATTTCTTTACTCCTTGCTTTAAAGGGAGACCTTTCAGAAGATAGAATTTTGGAGATTATATTGTAATGGCTGGATTGGATAGTATTTATAACACAAGCTCGTTTGATGGCTCTATCAAAACAGATTTTCTTAAATTAGGTTCAGTTCCTTTTGGTAGTAGGGGTGGTCTTGTAGATTATTCTGTTGCTGATTTTGATGAGTACGTAGAAGCCCTTAAAGTATATCTCAGGGCTGTATACCCTTTAGATTATAATAATTTTATTGAGTCTGATTTAGGTCAAATGATTTTAGAAATGTTTGCTTTCCTTGCTAGCAACCTTTCTCTAAAAGCGGACTTGTTAGCAAACGAATCTTTCATTAGTACTGTGTCCTCACGAGACAATTTAAGGAAACTTTTACAGCTTATAGGTATTTCTATGAGGGGTCCTGTAAGCAGTAGAGCTACGGCACTCATCGATGTTCCTGACGATAATGTTTTAGAATCAGGAGAAACTCTTACAATTGCACAAGCAGCCCGTTCGTTTCAAGTTCCCCACACAAAAGATGGAGGGGTTTTAGCGTACACGTTGTACAAGTACGATACCACAACTGGTAAAATTGAGTTAGAGGTGGAGGATATAGTTCTTGACTTTGATGAATCTGTTGCATCTGGGGGAGCTCAGTTTAATAATGTTATTCTTTTGGAAGGTACTTTGCACGAAACTGAAGGTACGTTTTCAAACACACAAACAGTAAAAACTATAGAACTTAGTGTCCCCGATATTACCGAGGGTAGCGTTGTTGTTTCTGCTGAGGATGGCACAATTTATAATGAAATACAAAATCTTTTCTTGGCAAGTGGAAGTTCAGACCCTGTCTTTCAAAAGGTATACACTGACAATTACGCGGCCAACCTTGTGTTTGGGGACGGTGTACGGGGCAAAAGCCCTCTCGGCGACCAGAGCTTTAAGGTTTTTTACCGAGAAGGTGGTGGCTCGAGAGGTAACATACCCTCAAATTATATAAGTATTAGTATCCCTGTAAGCCACAGCACTGATAATGATATTTCTGTTACGGTTTCAAACCCTACTAGGTCGTCTGGAGGTCAAAACTCTGAAACGATGGAACACGCTAGAAGGTGGGGTCCTTATTTCTTTAAGACTCAATATAGAGCTGTTACAGGAGAGGATTATACAACGTTTACTAATTCGTTTGTATCTACAAATGGAGGTGTTTCAAAAGGGTTTGCTTCCTTGAGAAAATCAGGAGCGGGGGCTAACATGATTGATATTTATGTTTTGTCTAAAGCGAACGACACTCACTTAGAGAGAGCATCCTTAGTTTTTAAGCAAGAGTTGTTAGATTACCTAAATGATGTAAAGATGCTAACCGATGAAATTACTATTGTGGATGGTTTGGTCAGGACCGTTGATTTAGTTGTTACAGTGATTGCAAATAAAGCCTACGAGCGAATGGAGACTGATATCAAAAGAAAAGCCGCTGACCTGATAATAGAACAGTTTAAAGTTGATAATCAGGAGTTTGGTGAGAAGTTTGAACTTCTATCAATACCTAGAAAGCTTTCAAAAGAGCCTTCGATTAGGTATGCTAAAGTTGACAACTTAAACGAGGATGTACAGCTCATGTTTAATGAAATTTTGCAGCTCAACAACTTGGAGATTAACATAGAGTTTGTATAATGCCGTCAAATCCAAGTAAAGTTTATAGACAGGCAAATTATGTTGATGCTGTTAAACTGCTAAGTCCAGCAGTTTACTACGATACTGATGTTTCTATTTACGGAACAGAAAAAGAACCAACGTACGAAGCTCTTTCTAGGCTTTTTGGTTTTGCAAGGAAAACAACTGAGGTATTTCCGGTTTCCGGGTCTACAGCTGCCTCCTTGCGTTCTCACTTTTCCCAACCATCCTCCTGCTTGGAAATTGAACCGCGAAGCTTGGAAAGTAAGCTTATAGGGGCGCTCGGGGATAGCGTTGCAAACTACAAGACGAGAGCAGATTTTGAAACCTTTGTTTCGGGAACTCTGCAACCATATTTTCATTTGAATTCTCCAACGGATGCGTTTGTATCCGGGTTTTCCGCGAATGTCTCCTCTGTTAACACTCCGCTTCTTGCGCATAATTACCTTCTAGAGAACTACTCCTGGCTGTATATTCTAAATACTAGCGGACCAGTCGGGGGTTTTGCCCCTTCAGCTATCGTAACTGATTTAATTGTTTCAGGTGCTTACCTAGGCAAAACTATTACAACAAGGGACTTGATACAGGGTCTGTGCGAGTATTTTTGGAGAAATAGGGAAGTAGTATCTTCTTACAAGGATTATATCAATAGTGATTTTGCTCTTGATGCTAGTGCCGTATCAGCTGGAACGTACACGTCTGGAACGCAGACTCTAGACGCTTTAAAAACTATCATAGGGGTTTGGTATAATCCCAGGGACGAGAAGTCTGCCGAGTTTGACCGATTATTTGATTTATTTTTTGATTCAAATATTGATATTAATAAACTCGAGTCAGCGGGTCCGTATTTTCAGTTTTTGAAAGCAGTTGCTTACTCTTTCTACGACGTTGATGAAGTAGTATCGGAGTTGGAAGATTTAGTTTCTGTAGAAGATTGCCCTGAGGAATTTCTTCCATACTTAGCAGCTTTGATAGGTTGGAAATTTATTTCCGGGGATTCCGAAAATTGGAGGTCTCAGCTAAGGAAAGCTGTTTACCTATACAAGTCGAAGGGTACTAGAAGGTCAATGCGAGATGCGATGAGCCTAATCTTCCCTTCACACGTATTCAACGTTATGGATGATATGTTAGAGCTTTGGGAAACCTATCTCCCCAGGCTACTATATTACTTGCTTGTAACGGAGTCTGCACCTTTGAGGGAAGGGGTATACGACGAAAACATTAAATATCAACTAGGGATTACCCCCTTCGACAGTACGAATCACGACAACAATTACAGATTTGCTGTGGATAGGATTTTAGAGGTTTTGCATGATAAGTACGAGAACATCCAAATTGCTCCCAGAAAACCATTCTCTGTAGAGTCTTGGCAAACCCTTACAAAGGATAATTCCTTTAGTGGGTTTACTTATAGAGGTGTTAATGGTAATAAAGTTCCTCCTTGGGAAGAGGAGAAGTTTTTCAAGTACTCATTTATTTCCGATGGTGTTCTGTCTAGCCTTTCCGATATTTTAAAAAAGGATAGGACTGCTGGAGGTTATGAAGTCTCTGCCACGACGGTAGCATCTGCGATATCTTTCATAAGAGATAATTCTTATGATTCAAGCTTGCTACAGGGTCAAAATTCCAATTTTAAATTCTACACAAGTGCAAGCCACATGCCCCCTAACTGGAGGTCTGTTGTTGCGTCAGGAAGTTCAAAAGAGTTAGGTTTGCTTGATTTTTGGAATTCTAAAAGTTCCACTGTGGTTTCTGAGGTTGCGGTATCCGCATTCAAGTATGCGTTCGAAGATTTAATTTATCCGCAAGATGAGATAATGGGTGCCGTTGCAGATGTACTTCATCAGTTCACGCCTTTTCACGTTGTTGTAAAACTTGTTAACACTGAAGAGTTTTCTGACACTCACGAAGCTTCTGGTGTCCGGTTTTGCCTAGAATTACCCACTCCATTCAATGAGTTAACTAACGATACTATTAAAAACTACCAAACCTGTGCGTTTCTTGGGGTGAGTGGTACTGGTAACTTTTCATCACTTACGTTTCAAAAAGGAAGACGGGTACCCGCTCACGATTCAGGATTCTGGAGTGCAACTGCCGGAACTATGGGCAGAAATACTTTAAGAAGGAGAAATCTCCGGGGCTCCCTAACACCTCTAAGACACACACGGTCTGGGAGGGCCATGCCTCTCCCTCCTATGTTCCTTTCTTTGTCCGCAACACCTAGCGCGCTAGCAGGTGAAATGAACACATCAGAATTCATCCCGAAAGGTTTTAATTTTTCCTCCGGGGAATATTTTTCACCCGAATCCTCTGCACATGGTTGGATTTACGATACTTCTAATGATATTTCTTTTGGAAGAACAGGCGTTACAGATGTGTCTGCATCTTACTCAGGGATTGATTTATCTTCTACATTCCCTTGTAGGGGTATTCCGGTTTCCTCTTGCTTTCCTGTGGTTTTCAGGAATGACGTTCCAGGCATCCACCAATCTATATTCAGTCGTTCTATGTATTTGACTGGGGATGTCCCTTCTAACATAGAGAATTTTTCATTCGGCAATGGAATCCATAGAATGTACAATAGTTATGTTAGGGATTTTTCTAGTGTTTTAAGGACAGAAACGAGTTCGACATATGAGAATGGGGCTTTGGTAAGGCACATGTTTGGAGGTTATTCTCTAGCATCTCATGTTTTTGGTCCTATTGTTTGGAATGGAGACTTTTCTTTTTGGGGGAGACTTACGTCGGGTAAAGTAGATTCGCACAATGCATACCCGAACGAGGGCAGATTTGAGCTTGTTAGGGATTACCCCCACTGGAAACATATAGCGGCACCCGCATCTATGAAAAAGGATAAGTACATAACTTTTAGCGGAGGTCCTGTTTTAATCGGACAAGGTTTAATGGACCCTGAGGTTAAAGATTCTTTTGTTTCTCTCTTAGACCTTAATTCGTCTACTGAACAGATTTTAATAGCAAACGCAAGTCTTGCGAGCTCAGTCGAGCTAGTTGTCCCCAAGGATG
>Ga0098061_1001095_pt1 | contig 13111 bp, 13 predicted proteins | sample 22_taG_FD_92579 | JGI IMG/M metagenome (GOLD analysis project Ga0098061, IMG submission 92579) | Marine viral communities from the Subarctic Pacific Ocean - 22_ETSP_OMZ_AT15343 metaG | ecosystem: Environmental > Aquatic > Marine > Oceanic | place: Subarctic Pacific Ocean | collected 2015-01-20 | reverse complement strand
TCTATTCCCTAATGCTCGAGGACCGAACTCTGCCCTTCCGTTTGCCACACCAACGATATTTCCTTGTAACAATTCATCTAATACTTTCTTTCTTGGATAACGACCACCTATATCATAACCAGTAAATGGTGATGTCCAATTCACGTGTTCACCGAATACATATGCTGCACAACCGAGTGATGAACCTGCATCGCCTGGATTTGGTAGTATCCATAAGTTAGGATAATGGTCACGAGCTATAATTGAGTTTGCTACACAATTAAGTGCCACTCCACCCATATAAACACAATTATCCGTTTCAGGAACTAATTGTTTAGTTAATTCAAATACCTTTACGATTTCTTCTTCACATATTGCCTGAACATTTGCTGCTATATCAAATTTCCATTTTTCACTATCATCATCTGGATAATATTCTGGATTCCAACTTAAACAACCTCTATGTAAATTATCTTTTAAATCAATAAGTTTATCACTATCTTTAAAGAAATCGTTTCGTATGTTCTGTTTTAATTCTTCATCTACTGTTCCCCATCCAGCCATTCCCATAAGGATGTATTCATCCTCTTGTGGTTTCAATCCTAATCGTTGAGTCATTGCACTATACCAAAGACCAAGTGATTTTGGATATTTTAGTGTATATCGTTTCTCAAAATGACTTCCCCACGCATACCAAATTGTACAAGTCTCAAACTCACCTATTGCATCTATAACTACGATAGCTGATTCTTCATACGGACTTGTAAAGTAACCTGCTGCGGCGTGGGATTGATGATGTTGGACATATTCTATTTCTGCATTACCAATATAATCTCTCAAATAATATTGTGGTGTATTCTTACGAGAGAATACTTCTCCGTATTGACCTGCTCTTAATTGTCTTAACTTTTTTAGATATGGTCTTTCAAAATAAACCACCTTGTCTGGTTTACCATACCTACTACAATCTGCAATTATAGGACTATTTAAATCATAATCATTCTTTATTTTACTGTAACGCTCACTATGACCAGCAAAAAGTATTTCACCATCCTCAATTAAAGTAACTGCGGCGTCGTGGTTTAGTGCGTTAATTCCTAATATTTTCATCTATAACCTCATCAAATTTTTTATATTTATTAGAATATTTAACTATATAATTATATGCTCTTAAAGTATCTAAATAAATTGTACGTAAATAAAGATTTTGTACTTTAAGTTTAGTTAAAAATTTACAATTATCATCGTTTTCAATTATAGGATCAAAATACGCTTCATATCCCTTTTTAATACTTGCAAGCTTTATCAAGTTACTAATTTGAGGCCAAAAGTTATCATCAGTAACATTTGCTTTTGTATTCCACTGCATATCTTGATCACTTCTTTCTATTATATCTTCCCAACTTGGATCTAATCTAATTAACCATTTTACAAAATTCATATTAGACATTTGTTTAATGTCTGCAAAATAAATATCAGACATAGATTCTAATTCCCACAAACTATAACCTTGTTCCTGACAAGTATCACAATGAAACTCTGTATCAATATATTGATTAGTATATTTCCAAAACATTGAATGCTCTTGCTTAGTAGGAAATATTGTTTCAGTAATATTAAATAATCGCTGACATAATTTAACTCCAAATTGCAATACTATGTCATGATTTACAGTTTCAAGTATTTCATCTAAGTTCTCAAAAGAGCCACCACCTAACCTTCTTGTAAATTCTGAAAAAACTGGTGTGTCATATTCAGGAAACATTGCAGTCAATATACTTAAATCTCCTACGCCTGGGCATATCATATTAAATTCCTCTTTCATCCCACCTAACCACTTACCATGTGGATGCCTAATAAAAACAACTAACTTTCTACCATTTAATTCATTCAAAGGTTGTATCTGGCGATTTGGTCCATATAAATTCAGTAACCAACTAGAACCCATTTTCTCCATTAGATTTATACATACCTTATCTCCACTTATCATTGCCATACTATTAAATCTCCCTATTTAATAATTTTCTAACTATTTTATTAGCAAATTTATTGTGAGAAGAAGGTGATGGATGTCCAGGGTCTTCATATCCGTTACCATATGGATCCTTTTCTTTTAAACATACCCATTCTGCCAAACCACCATATTCTACTTGGTCATCTTCATAAAACCACCATTTATCCCAATCTATCAAATCCCATAAATGTGTAGCATTGAAATATATATCTTTTAATAATGGCGTATCTTTTGAAATTTTTTCTTTTACAGATTCAGGCCAATATCTATCAGGACTCCACTGCTTATTATCTAACCACGCCATCCACCATATTTCATGTTGATATAACTCTGCTCCTCTTTGTGGAAATTCCTCAGGAACTATAAATTTATAATCATTAAATATATTTTGCCAACTCATCATTACATATTTTACACCAACACTTTCTAAATACATTTGAGTACGTTGTATACTTTCTAAAGTATTAACCAAACTCTCTTCTTCAGAATAAAAATGAGTCCAATACATTTCAAAAAACTTCGTAACATCCTTATTATCCCACGGCATTCTACTTATACTACTTTTCAGCCAAGCTGATGTATCATATTGATTTTCATTTATAAAGTTTCCTAACCAATTTTTATGTGGACCATCTATATAAATCGGATGTAAAGGATTTTCTTTTTTAGTACTCAAAAATTCTTTTCTATCAATACCACTCCACATTATAACAACCGACAATGTATCCGAATCTATATAATCTTCTTTTAATAACTTAGAAACCTCATAAATTACACTTCTCCCAATATATGAATTTCCAGCACCTGTAGAACCTACATTATGTACCCAGTATTCATCTTCAAGATGATACGGCCATGTCCCATCCGATTGTGTAAAGCTACAACCACTTACAACTAAGTGTTTTTTATCCACTTTTTTTATCTTTGTAAATGGTATGAAATTCACTCAAATACCACTCTAAACGTTCACTCCAATTAGATATATCTAATTGTTTAGCATATTTATCAATATTTTGTAACGACTTTGATATTTTTTCTAAGGCTTCTACTCCCCGCACCTCTAATGTTTTTGCCATTATTTTTTCTCCTACTATCTTTTGTAAATGCTGCTTTTTAATTCTTCAGGGTCTTTAAACGCTCTCAAATGTGCAAGCATTTCTTTTTGATTATCTTCTACAGTTCTTGTGACATATAAAACTAATAATTTAAATAAAACCACACTACTAGTAAATTTCCAAAAAGAAATATTTTTATTTAAAGTTACCAATTTAGAAATAATATCTAAATTTTCAGCAATCTTTTCTAATTCTACAACTTTCTCCTCTGTTGCATACAATTCTGTTATAATATTTTTACTCATTTAAAAAATCTTTCAATATAGGCACAATAACTTCATTTGTAAATTTTTTATGTGATTTAGTCAATGGGTGCCCAAACTGTTGTGCTGGCTTACCTTTCCAAGTACCACCACCGCCACCATCTAATCCTAATTCTACATTATCCATAATCCACTCTTGCATTCCACCATATTTACCATGCATCCACCAAGTATCCCAATCGATAATATCAAATAAATAAGATAAATTAGGATATATATCCGATATGGTTTTTGTAAAATCCTTTTTTTCTCCTCTATATATTTCATCATCTCTAAATCCACATTTATCTTTTGGTATATCTGTAAAAATATCATTAAAGCTAAAAGATTTAAAATTAATATTATTACTTTTTAAATACCATTGTAATCTTAAAATATGTTCTAATGACATAAGTAAACTTTGTTCAGCTGGTAATATTTTTGCAAATTCATTATCATAATCTACCCACAATCCTATTGGTAAAGCATTTGTAATCCCTTTTTTTGCCTCATCTTTTAAATCTTTAAATTGAAAATGCATATTAGTAGTTTCTTCATTAACTAATAAAGCTCTCCGTTGCATACCAGTCCATTGTGCTAATACAAATATTTCTTCTGGTCTAACATCCCACTTTAATAATCGTTCACACCCTGCAATTATAGACATACTTACCCAATCATTCCCATGTCCACAAGCTGCATAATTTTCAATTTGAATTTCAGGATACATATTATGTAACATTGTCGGCCAAGGAACTCTTTTAACTTTACAATCAGTTATAATAGGATCACTACAACACGTAGCTGAAGTAAAAGGTTCTCCACCACATCCAGAATCGCTAAAACTACATCCACTTATTATTATAAATTTTTTAGCCATGTATTAGCCACCATTTTGGCAAATTTTTTATGAGAAGATTTTATTGGATGTCCACTATCAAATGGTCCATCAAATCCATCTTTACAATTATCTCTAACCCACTCCAAAATTCCACCACCTTTATAATTCCACCATTTATCATCTGACCAATCTATCAATTCTGATAAATATTTTAAATTTGGAAACTCTTCCCATAAAAATACCTCATTAAATTTTCCAGATACTTGATCATCTCGTAACATATCCCATTCTGGTTGTCCATTCTCATCCCAAACCTTTTTATGAAATATATTCATATAAGTTAAAAATTTATAATCTATTTTATATTTTTGTAAATACATTTGGGTTAATAAAATCATTTCAAATGAATCTATACAATGTTGTCCAAAAGGAACCTTAGCTAAATCTTTATCTTCCGTCGGTAATGTGCTTCCTATTTCTAATCCTCTAAAAGTTTCATATGGTGTTAAAAGTACTTCTCGCCTAGCAATACCACTCCAAGATGCAATAACAAAAATATCTTTATTAGATACCCCACCATCTAATAAAGTTTTAACTCCAGCCAAAACAGTTTTACATATATGATCATTGCCCATCGCGCATGCCCCATAATGATAAAATTTATGTTCTGGATAATTTTTTTCTAAAAAATTAACCCAATTATCTGTAACATATGTTGGATCAGAAAAGCTACAACCTGTTGTTATTATATGTTTCATTTATAAATAAATGGGTCTCTTTTTCGTAACTCTTTTAATCTTTTCTTGTACAAAAAATGACTTTTTATTTTAAAAAATATTCTTTTAAAAAATTTAATCATAATATTTCCTCTGTTAATTAATATACATTTTTCTGAATTTTTTCATATACTTCTCTAATTCCATCTTCAACTGTAAATTTATACTTAAAATCTAATTCTTTTTCTATTTTATCAAAACTAACTTTATAATTTCTGGGGTCTTCAAAATCTACGTATTCAAGTTCACCTTCCCCAAGAAAATCAACTATCTTATTAACAATTTCTTTCTTTTGATAATTCAAATCATTAAATCCCACATTATAAACACCCTGTAAATCTTTTTCCATACATTGAACAATCATATTACAGGCATCCTGTATATGTAAATATGGTCTCCAAGTATCTTCACCATAAACTTTTAATACCTTATCCTTATAATACTGATATACAAACTCATTTACTGTTATATCATATCTAACTCTATAACTGGTACCAAATAAAGTAGACATTCTTAAAATTAATTGACTATTATTCAATACAATTTCCTCTGATTCAACTTTTGAATTTGCATATAATCCTAAAGGCTCTAATGGTGAATCTTCTGTTACTACTTTATCAGTTTTCCCATAATTACTACAAGTGCTTAAAAATAATAATGGTATATCATAGTTATATGCACATTCACTAATCCAGTTAGTTGACCCCGTATTAATTTTATACACCGAACTTTCATATTGCTTACAACTAGGTTCTCCAACTATTGCTGCTAAGTGAATAATATAATCCACACTCTTTAATACAGTCTCTATCAAACTAAAATTGCCTATAGTATCTTTAACAAATTTATACTTAGGGTTATCTAAAAATGGAATTACTCCTGTCATACCAAAAAATAAATTATCATATACAATTACATGATGTTCTTGATTTAAAAGAGTTTCTGTTAGTTTTGAGCCAATATATCCAGCTCCGCCTGTAATTAATATTCTCATATTATTCTAAACAATTTTCTAAAATTTTATATAGATGATCAAATCCATCATAATTTAATAATCTTTGTTTATTAAATTTTAAAATATCTTCCATATTATGTCTCATTTTATCTAAATCTTCATCTGACATACTACACATATCATTAACTACATTTATTATTTTTAACATTCTTTTTCCATGATGTGGTTCTTCATCATACGATTCATCAATGTATGGTTCAAAAGTTTTAAATCCCATATCTCTAAGTTTTTTCAAAGTAAACGGACACCCAACAACAATAAAAGGATGATTATTATACATTGGTTTCCATATTTTTTCATCAACAAATACAGAAACATCATTATATAAAGATTCCGTAACAATACTAAAATAAGTTTTCTTATAAATTTCAGAAGTCATTAGACCATATAAATTCGGATTCCAATCATTCGTATCAACTATATACGGTAAATTTTTAATTTCATTTTTCCATATTTTAATTAAATTTGTTCTCAAATCATTATCAAATTGTAAAGTATTTTTCAAATAATTAGAATAATCTAAATTACTTGGAAATGTACCAAAATCTTGTTCTGGAAAACTTACATATCCTTCATTAATTAACTTATATTTAGATAATAAATTAAAAAACACTATTCTTTGTAATCTAGGCATTCTATTAAAACAAACAAACTTTTTATTCTGAAATGAAAATTGTTCACTTTCCATGTTTGAAAAATTATCATAAACTTCATTATTAAATGGTATAGCTCTAATAAGATCATTAGTCCCATTTAACTTTCCCCACACCAAATTAAGACTATCTATTATTTGATTTCCACTTATAAAAATTACATCCTTACATTTAATATTTTTCTTTTCAATTTCACTATAAATTACATCAAAAATTTTATGTTCAAATGGGTCATATCCTTCATTGGCAGACCACAATATAATTTTACATTTTCCAGACCTAACACATTCTAGTGCTAACTCACTCATTCCATCAAATAATTTCCAACTCTTTTCATCTGAACCTAGCCAAGTTAAAGGATCTCCATAGGTTTCCAATAAATAAAAAAATCTTTTACCTGTTTTTATAGCATCTTCAACTGAACAAATTTTTTGTTTTTTTTCAAATTTTTCTATTATATTATTAATGCTAGGAGGAGCAACTCCATAACATGGCGTTATATCTTTAGGATATCCTATTAATCCATTAAAAGTAGAATTATTTTCATCATCCCATTTATTTGGTCTTCCTACCCAATCGTCAATAACTTTAGGGAAATCAAAAGCAAAAATCATAACTACCTATAAACATTAATTAATTTCCTATCCATTTCAGTTCCCTTATTATAATAAAAATTTTTAGCAATATATGAAATTATATAGCTACGCCTCCATTTATCTTTAGATTTATTTTCATCCGAACCATGTAAAACGTGTGAATGTATAAATACCACATCTCCAGATTTTCCAGTTGTAAAAACTTTATTATACTTCTCTACCCATTCCCCACCAATATAACTTCCTGGAATCCAATTAGGTTTTCCCCTTTCATTAGAGAACCCCTCTGGATTAGTTTTAATTCGTTCTTCATCTTTCCAATTATCTGGAATAGGATATACATATTTATCCCTATGTGAACCTTCATAATAATACATTCCACCATTTTCTTCATCAAAATCATCTATAGTTATACTTGCATTAAGTGCTTTGCCCCAATCACCATGTAAATAAAAAGAATCCTGATGTATATCTCGTCCTAATTCACCTGGTGGTTTAAAATATAACCAAGTTTGTATAGCGTCTACTTTTGAACCTATAAGAGTTTCAACAATTTTTAATATTCTATCATCACACACTATTTTATCACACAACTTTGATTCTATATGTGGATTTTTATATGGAATGGATTGATCAAATTTATCTATCTCTAGTCTCAATTCATTCATTTCTTCTGTATCAAAAATTGATTCAATTATAAGTCCTTTAGTTTTCCAATTATCTATATACATGACTTGGTATTTCCTGTTTACATTTAAAACTTATAAACTCATGTTTAGTATCCAAAAGTTTTTCTCTATTTGTTACTTCATATTTTAAATCACTAATTCCATCTTTATCTATATCAATCATACCAGTCAATACTTCATTTACTAGTCTTTTTTCATTTATACTTGTATCTTTTTGATGTACAAATTTTGTATTTACAATATCATTTCTCTTATGATATAACGACCTATATTTTCCAGATCTCCTATATGGTAATTCATTCATCTTAACCTTTGGAAAATCTATTGTTTGTGCATAAACATCATTATAATCACAGCTCTCTTCATCTACTGTCAAATTAAAAATAGCATCACCGCTATTATTAAAATATTCTTCTGAATGCATATTTTTAATTTCTGCATCTGTTAACGGTCTGTCATACATTCTTAATAACCCAATTTGCCCATCAAAAAATATAGAATTTCTATGTGGGTGATTGACTCCTATATAATATGGAGTTCTACCATATTTTTTAAGTGGTGGATGTATATCCATAGGACTCTCAATTCCACGTCCAAATCTAGCACTACTTTCTATTCCATTAATAAATAAAGATGATTTTTTATTTTCCGTATCAACCCTATAAACTACATGAGTCCACAATTCATATTGTCTTTTTGCCCACATATAAAAATGATCATTCTTAATATTATAACTCCCACCAGAAAAACAACTTGTATTATCATATGCTACTCCCATTTGAAATCCTGGACGAGATAATATATAAGAATGTATAAATTTTCTATTATTTATATCACCTATCAAATATGGTTCCACATCAAAACGTTCTCTTGGTAATACAAATGTGGAAAATGTAAATGAATTTTCAGTAAGTTTATTTAATTTATCATCTATTCTAGTTTTTATATAAGAAGAATTTCCATCAAAATCTAATACTTTCAAACTATCAATAGAAATTTCTGGTAAAAAATCTTTTTTGGTTAATCCCTTTACTTTAGCTCTGTATAAAAAATCATCATCTTCCATACCCCAATTAAAATAACCATTAGAATATCCATTAATAGTTTCTACATGTTCTTTGGTCATTAAAATAGCTCCACCAAAATATTCTTCATATTGTAATCCATAATTAAACTGCTCTACACATACCGCCAAGTGTTGAGGATATTCACCAGGCCAACTATAATCACAAGTATCATCTTCAGGTAACATATCTATATCATGAAAACAGAAATAATCATAACCTTCCTTTTGTGCAACATCATAAGCCACATTTTTTGCAGTACCTCTATTAAATCCACTAACAGAATCAGGATAAACTTGATTAGCTACAAATATCTTAAAATCAAAACCCCTTTCTGATAAAAATTTATCCATATATGGAATAAATTCTTTAAGATGTTCTTCTCGTTTATAGTGTGGAACGCATATTGCTAATTTTTTACTCATCAAATATCCACCTTCACATATTTATTTTCACCCATAAAAGTATCTGTCTGTAATGTTTTATAATCTAATGTAGACAATCCATCATTTTTCATATCAACTAAATTACGTTTTACTTTATTAAAAAAGCGTAATTGATTTTCTCTACTATTAAAATCTTTATATTTAGAATTATCCCATCCACTCTCTTGATGCTCTAAACAAGTAAACTTACCATCCCTTCTATATGGTATTAACGACAGATATCCGAATTTAACATTTATATTTTTTTGTATTACATCTGATAAAATAGATTCTGTATTAAACTCGCTATAATCAGTAAGTTTTTTATCATTCACAAACTCTGCATTAACATGATAAACTAAATTTTCAACAGAATTATAAGATTGTGTATTAATTAATGGGTCAGATATATTACCGTTATTAAATAATGACTTTATCTCTCTCCATTTTAAATCTTTATTCCATATAGAAGTTTGATTTATATAACCTTTAAAATTATTTGTTTTTCCAGTAAATGGATCGTCACATCCCATATACATAAAAGATTTAGCTGGACTAATTGAAATTCCACCCATTACAACTGGTGAAGTAGATGATTCTACTCCATTAACAAAACTTCTCATAATACCACTTTTTTTATCATAAGTAAATACATAATGTATCCATTGCTCTGCTAATCTCGGTGATAACACCATCCACTCTTTACCATTCTTATCAACTATAGATGCTTTTAATTGTAACCCACTAGTAAATGATAAATTAAAATAATGCTTTTTAGATAAAATAAAATATTCATCATAAGTAGATGTTTCATTCAATATAAGATCATGTGAAGGATATAATAATAATTGTATAGTAAATGAATCTTTAAAAGTATCTGATAAAACTTGATCTGGTATAACTTTTATATATGATTTATCAATAAACTGTAATACCATTTTATTTTCCTGAGATAATTTACTATATTTACCTAATCTATTTTCAGATAAAGGAACTCCACGTTTTCTACACCTATATAATATATCATCATCTTCATAACCCCATCCCCAATATTCATTAGAAAACCCATTAATCAATTCAAAATGATTTTTAGTAAATAATGTTACTCCACCAAAATATTCATCATAAACTAATTGGTAATTAAATTTACTTAACCGAGAAGCTAAGTGTGTAGGTCTATGTACAACTGAATAATCACAACTATCTTCTTGTGGAATTAAATCCACATCATGAAAACAAAAATAATCACATTCATCCTTAAATAATTCATAACCAACATTCAATAATTTGCCCCTATTAAAAGGTTTTTTATTTCCTTGCTCTATTATATAAATACTATTTTGAATACCCTTATCATTTAAGTATTCTTTAATAGTTGGAACAAAATACTTTAAATGATCTTCCCTATTTCTATAAGGTACAAGTATTCCTAATTTCTGTTTTTGCATTATTTATCTTTTTCAAATAATTTACTTACAACACTTTTATCAGAATCTCCACCAGCTTTAAAATCTTCCATAAACGTTCTAAATTCTGCAAAGAAAGTTTCAAAATCATTTGAATTTGCATTAGAATTCAAAAGTTCTTCATCTCTACTTGCCTTTTGATATCCATAAAGTTCCCATAATTTCCAATCTAACTGCTCTAACAATTCTATAATCTTAGAAAGCATTGTTATAACAGAAGAATCTTCTGTAACTTCTATTTTACTTTTGGGTGCTCTATTATCTAATAAATCGCGTGCATCTTTTTCATTTTACATTTTTTTCTCCTATATTATAATTGAACAGATAAAATCTCCGCATTATCGAATGAAATATTACCAACCGTTTGAAATCTTTTTAATAATCTAAATCTTAAATTACTCAAACCATCAGATTTAACAACTTCCTCTCCACCATTAACTGTTTCAGTTAATATTTTATAATTATTTTTATTATTTGTATATGATTTTTTACCTACATAATCTTCCATAACATTACCACAATATCTAAAAATTCCTCTGCTTCTATATGGGACATTTTTAATAGTAGCTCTTTTTAATACTCCTGTCGATATATCACAATTTAACATCCACAAATGATTCAAATTTTCGCTCATATCAAAACTCATATTTTTATAACCAGATTTAAAAGGTACATATGTTACTGGAACTATTCCTCTCATTTTTTCGAGAGACTCTACTCCATAAGTAAATAGTTGGTCTATTTCTGAAGCATCCATATATTTTTTATAAATTGAAATATTTGATATTTTTCCCTTAAAATAACTCCGCCATATATTTCCTTTTGGATTTCCCACCCCAACATATAATGGAGCTCTGTCATAATTTTTAATTTCATCTGTCATTTTAATAGATTTTATAATCCTACCATTTACATAAAAAGAAGTCAATAAAGTATCACTATTATATGACCAACTAACATCATACCATGTTTTAGGTTGAATTCTAATCTCTGCACTATACAATTTATTTTTAATATCAAACACATTTAATTTCAATGTCATATTATTAGTAATACTAATACCAGAATGATATCCAGGTCTACATATTAATTGATATTCACATCTATTATTATCCTGTATGACTGTATGTGTTGGTTTTTTATCTATCATAAACTTAGCATTAATTGTAAAACTATCATTAAATAATTCAGATATAACTTCATTTTCAACAAATTTACCGTAACTAGTCTCTCCATTTAAATTTATATAATTTAATTCTACATCTTTAGTGTATTTAACATCAGTAGGTAAATTAAAAATTTTTATTCTTTCAAAAAAATCATCATCATGAAACCCATATCCCCAATATTTGTTTGAAAATCCATTAACTAATTCAAATAATTTAGATGGAATAATCATAGAACCTCCCATATAAGTATCATAAAGTGGTGTATCATTATAAAAATCGTCAATAGATGATTCTTCCGAATACTCTTCTTCTCCAATAAATGAATATCCTAGATGCATTGGTTTATCAACCGCATTATAAATATTATTATCAAAAATAGGTTCTAATCTCAAATCTTGAAATACTAAATAATTATAAAAATCATCATCTGTAGTTACAAATTTTGCGCCTATATTAAAACATTTACCCCAATTCAATTGTTTTTTAGTAAGCTGTTCTACAAAAAATAACTTCCAATCTAGGTTATCAATATCTTTTAAAAAATATTCAATATGATAAAAAAGTTTTTCTCTCATACTTTCTTCATCATCAGTTTTTATAGTTGGTATTATAAATGCTAGTTTCATTGTTTATAAAAAATACTTTCTCTTACTATATTATCCCACTTCAAATGATCTGTAAATTTATTTCCTATTCTTTCTATATAAAATTCAGAATTATCTATTGGAATTTTATAATCATTTTCAACTATAAAATCCAACATTTTTTGATACTCCCAATGATATGTATATTTTTCTTTAATTCTAGTAACTTGTTTCAATCTTTTTATAATAGAACTATCCCATTTAAAATGATGAACTTGAATAAAACACTGTTCTACAGGATACCGTAATGGATGATTAATAAATTTTTCTTCATATGAAGAAACTCCGTTATCAAATATAACATAATGCTGACCGTTTTCTAACCTTAGAGAACCATGTATAATTGGAACTTTATTAGGACATGCATTAGATACTCTCATCCTAAAAGAACCTCCTAATGGTAATTGTTTCCAAATATCACTA
>Ga0098061_1001093_pt1 | contig 13120 bp, 19 predicted proteins | sample 22_taG_FD_92579 | JGI IMG/M metagenome (GOLD analysis project Ga0098061, IMG submission 92579) | Marine viral communities from the Subarctic Pacific Ocean - 22_ETSP_OMZ_AT15343 metaG | ecosystem: Environmental > Aquatic > Marine > Oceanic | place: Subarctic Pacific Ocean | collected 2015-01-20 | reverse complement strand
CTGTACAGAAAAGAATTGGTCGAACTGTAGCTACAAAGTCAACAGACGATAAACCTACTGTACAGAAAAGAATTGGTCGAACTGTAGCTACAAAGTCAACAGACGATAAACCTACTGTACAGAGAAGATTACACGGGGCAACGGATGAACCGGAAGAAGAAGATAAACCTACTGTACAGAAGAGGTTATATACCGGAGATAAAACAGCCCAGGTAGAAGAGGAAGAGAAAGAAGAGATTAAAGTGGTAATTTCCGATCCGGTTGATTCAATTACCACACAATCAACGCTGTATACAGGAACTGATACAGAAAATGAGACCCCGATCAACCGGGCTGGCGTAGATTTTGATGAAGTATTTGAGCAAGAGATAGCAGTACAGGAAGAGGTAGTAATTGAATCCGGTGTTACGCGTAATGTAAACGTTCCAAGTGAGAGTGATAAGATTGCACTTCAAGTTGCGTTAAACGAATCAAATAGAAGCAAAGCTCTAAATGAAGCTATAGAACAACTAAGAGCAGGGGCTCAAGACCAAATAAACGATTTAGCGGGTTATAGTAGAGAGGAACGTATACGGTTAAGTGATATTATTATTCAGACAGTTGACGAAACAATAGTACAACTGCAGCAAGAATATAATGACGATAGGCAAGAAGACATGAACCTGCTTTATGAGGTTAGTATTAATGAAACTAGCGACACCGCAGTATTATCTGGTACTCTACCACCTGGGTTTGTATACATTAATCCTACTCTACCTCTACAAGAAAGCTTTACTCCAGTTTTCGGAGATTTTGAGTTACCAACAGAGCAATCTATTGAACTAGTTACAGATGACCAAATCGGGGTGACTGAGGTTGATGAACAGCTTGATGAAATAAGTGAAGAGGCAAGATTAGCACAAAAGCTTTGTGATACAGAAGAGGATTGCGATACTTTAAATTATTAAATATTACCCAAAGCAGCTTCTATCTTAAGATCGTGTTTCATTGAATGAAATCTCTCATCAATATATTTTTGAAAAGCTAAAGGCTTAATCCAACTATTATCGGAAATATTATCTACTTTTGATCCTACAACCTCTAACGCTTCTATTAAACAAGACCACCTAACAAATTCTTCAAATTTCATTGTTTTGGTAGTACCGTCTTTTAGCTTAAATTTAAATGTTTTCATATATATATATAATATTATAGTTCCGTTCCTTTTGTATACTCTTGTGTTATAGAAACGTCATCTACATCACCAGAAAGAGCCTTATCAGTTTCTTTTGTAAGATCAGCAAATGTTTTATTAATGTCAACCGGGTTTGTAACAAGAGTAGGTGTTATATTAACATCAATTTTAAATTCATTGTTACACTTTTCACAATTGTAGGTTGACTCTACATTTGGGAATATATTTTCTGTAAATGTATTGTTTCCACAGGGACAAGCTATAGTAACTTCAGATAAACTAGCTAGTTGGTCAATTTCAGCTTGAAACTCAGAAGATAAAAGCTGTATTCTATTAATTTTATATGAAGAAGCTATAAAAGAACCTACAAATTGTATACCGAATGCTAGGCATGTAGATTCAAAGAAGCCAAAAACATTTTGAAGTGCAAAACCAAATAATAATGATATTATTAGTGTAATAAAGAGAGACCGAGCGATGATCATATAGCTATTTTAGCTAGATCATAGGGAATTTCAAGGATTAATTCATTAACTTTATCGATTTTTTCCTTTACTAAGTCTATCGTGCATTTATTTAGATCATCTTTTTGTTCAATATCACTCAGCATATTACGTAATTGCGCTAAAGATACAAACGCGTCTCCTAAGACTTGATTTACCTGTTCTAACTCAAAAGGTAAGATAGGCGGTGCTTTTTGATGTTTTTCATTATCTTTGTACATTGTTATCTGATCCTGTACATTCATACTGAATCGTATAGGATTATCATCTGGTTTGACACTATATGGAGAATCTTGCGACGTATTCATTTAAAATATTTATGCAGAGAATAAATATTTTCATGGCTAAGTTCGAAAAGAGATTTTATACAACATTACATGAAGCGCGTGAAGAAGAAAAAATAGCATTTGAGACAGAGCTCGACAGAGATACAGATGTCGAGGACTTTGATGTAGATATAGATGTAGATGAAACAATAGTAGATGATGATCCAAATGTTAAGGCAGCTCGAGCTGTTGGTGAAAGAAATGAAGCTATGAGAGCTAAATTAGAGGGATGGGTTGGTGAGATGGAGCAATTTTTAGAATATCTAAATGGATCCACACCTGATTCTATTCAATCTCTTCTTGCTGCAGCTGAGCCAGATACTATTTTCGACCAGATGAAGTCTTCAGAACAACGTAAGATTGCTCGTGTAGCTACAGAACTCGCCGCGTTAAATGAATCATTTAAAGGTTACCTCGCTCAGACCGGTAACGCTCAATTTAAATACGTATAATTTCTATACTTTTTTATTTCAGATAACCTCACAATACCTTCGAGCCCTTCGAAGGTATTTTTTTGTATAAAGTCCCATTTAATTTCATCAATACTACATGCAATCGCAATATCATTAAAGTCTTTAAATCTTTTACCGAATTTCTCTGGCCAAATAAAAACTCTTTCTCCTTGCTTTAATAAAGCCTCTGATTTTACTAAAGATGCTTGATCAATCCACTGTGAGTCTAATATCCATACTTTATCATACCATTTTAATGTATTGTTTAATTGTTGCTCCTGCCGGGTTGTGAATGATCGCCCTCGCTCGGTAATCCCAGCCACAGCTACAGAGTTTTTTGTAAAAAATGCATTTAACGGTCCTTCAAAAATATACACTGTATTGTGATCTGACGAGACGCGGTCTATATTAAACAATGTTTTTTCCGCATTTACTCTTCCAAGGTATTTTGGTTTTACTTTATTATCTCTATCTAATAAAGTTCTACTTTGGTAAAATTCAATTTCTTTGTTCTCATTAATAAACGGTATTACAAGTCTATTTTTATGAACCTTATCAACCAATGAAATATAAAGACTATCTGGCTTATTAACTGCTGTATCTAATCGTCTATTTTTAATAGTCTGAGTTGCTGTTCTCAGCATGTCGTTATTCTTATAAAAATCTAACTGAGCTGTATCTGATAGATTAATACAATCTTTTGGTAGTGTATCAGTAACTACTTTAACTGGTGCTTGTTCTTCTACAATATCAGTAATATCTGGAACATACTCCTTAAGTTCTTGTATTACATCTGCACTCGTATGACCCGATACTTCAGTTATCCATTTTAACGGTTTACCTGACCATCCACAATTATGACAAAATATGTTTTCGTTTTTGGGAATATAATAACATCTACGTTTTTTACCTAGGGACTTACCCTCTCTACAAATAGGGCAGCTACACTGATAGACATTGTTAAATTTATTATACTTTGGGTAATAGCCAAGCTCAAAAAATTTAAGGACAACAAAATCTTCAGGAAGTGAGATCATTTAACTTATTATACAGACTTTTTAGAAAAAACAAATTATGCCATTCTGTTTTTTTGTCTAGTATCCTAGTAAAGGAAAATTGTTCACAAAACTTAATAAACTGCTTGTAATCTGATTGCACCTTAACCGCTAACTGCTCTTTATAGTATTGCTTTTCATCTGGTAAACTCTCATATTTATCTAGACAAAATATATCTGCATTACGGGTAAATATTTCATGCTCTTGCTCTGTTAATATATAACCTGGGTCATTTAAATATTTTCTAGTTGTTACTTTACCAAATCCTGGTATTCCCGGGACATTATCTGAACTATCTCCTGTTAAACATTTAGCTGTATACCATTCCTCTACATCTTTAAACCCGGTTCTTTCTTCAAAATTATAATTATTGAAAATAGTCTTCCTTATCGGGTCATATAAGCTGCAGCTCGAAGTGATTAGTTGTAAAAAGTCCCTATCTACTGAAATTATTACTTTCTCTCCTTCATGCTCGCGACATATATATGATACTATATCATCAGCCTCTAATTGACGTGGGAATATGGAATTTATCCCCATAGATAGTAGTATAGATTTTATAGTCTCATTATTTTGATGAGGTGCGAGGTCTTTTGATCTATTCTGCTTATATTTCTCTAAAATACTCCTTCGTATATTGGGTTGCCGGTCTTTTTTCTCATCCCATACAAATATAATGTCTTCTGGAACAAACTGCCTCACGTAGGAGCTCACAGCGTTAAGAGTAAAGTAAATATGAAGATTATTGACTTGATCCTGCGTTATCTCCGGGGATCTCTTCGATTGGCTCTTTGCTGTATGAAATGTTCGGTGTATTAAATTGTTTCCGTCTATTATCAGGGTCTTCATTTTTTAAATATTGTGCTTCTGATACTTTATATACCTTTTTAGGTAATGTCTCTATAAATGTTATTATATTACTTTTAACAGCATGTTCAAGAGCATCTAGTGGAACTTTAACATTTTCCATAACAGGAATCGATAGACAACCAACATCTTTTGTTGTAGGATTTACAACAATGAACATTTGACCAGCATAATCACCGGTTTCAACAGCATATACCTGTCTTTTACAAAATTTCGTCTTGGCCATGACTAGTCCCTTTAATCGATTGTGATTCAGCTGCAAAATATTTTAACAGAAAGGAGTTTAACGCTTCAACTTTTTGAGGGGTATCAGCTGCTTTAATTTCAACATGTCGACCGGAAAAATCAAAACCTAACATAATATAACTATCTAAGTATTCACTTAATATTGTCGCTAACCTTCTTGTTAAGTCGACGCGGCGTTTAAACTGCTTTTTTTCTTTAAGATTTTGTTTAAGGGCTAGCTCAATAAGTTCTTTTAACTCTTCTTCTTCTTCATCAGGAACTTCTGGATCATTGGGCATATTAATATTTATTTTAAAAATGCACTATCCTCCTTTTGTGTAACATTGTTTTTAAGCAATCTTGATACAACGACTTCAATAGAAGATGTCTTTAAACTAAAATTATTTACAAAATTTTGATTACCATCGTAAAAGCTAAACAAATATTCACCCTTAAATGGTGTGTTTTCAAAGCATGTTATAAAAACAGAAGCACCACCGGGATCAACTAACACAGTCCATTTTCTAGGATCTGCGATATTATACTTATCAAATATTCTGAACGTAACAAACCCGTTATCCTTTAATCTTTTAATAAAGTATCCTGGAGTTCTTAATTTATTTCTACGGTGATTAATTGTCATTGAGTCAAAGCTGAGATTATATACTTTAATTTAATGTTAGTTTGCTCAATATCAAATATTATTACTCCATACTCGGTATTAATATTAACAGTTATGTCGTCATTAATAATAGATAACAACCTAATATTATCAAAATTTACCGGTATTGGTTTGAGATTAAAATCCGCTTTTCCGAGGCTAATGCTAAACTTATCAGTATTATGTCTAGCTTTATCAGTAAGTTCTGCCATAATATTCCCATTATCTGTATAGAAATATAACTTATTAGTTTCAGAAGCAAAAGTACTACCTTTAAAAACTTGTTGAATAGTATCTTTGTTAATATTAAATGTGATATCAAATTTAAATGAGTTTATTTTTTCTAAATTTAAATTTGGTTTAGATAAAAAACCTTCATCGAATAAATGATATTTAAACTTAATTCCGGATCCATTATATTCTATATTATTAGAGTTTACCTGTAATGTAATATCTTCAGATTGTATTGTATCTATTACTCTATACAACTTTTTTAAATCCGGTATATTCAAAGTATCATCAAACCCGGTATCTGCTGTATATTCCGAATGTAGTATTAAAGTATTATCAGCACTTGAAGCGAGGCTAGAAATTTTATCTGATGTAACCTCTAAGATTGAACTATCACTTATTTTAGAATTACAATCTAAAAATTTTAGAAATTCATCCGGATTTTTTATTAGGAGCTTTTTTTCCATTATCTAATTTTAAACTAATTTGTTTTAATAGCAAATTTTGTTCTTTCAAAGCTTTAATAATTTTATCAAGCTTTGAAGGTTCGGATAAATCTAATTCAAGTTGATTTGAATGCAATACTTGCTCCGGAGTTGGTTGTGGTGGTACGGGCACGGGCTCCGGAGTTGGGAGTGCTAGTTGTTCAGCAGCCTGCTCAGGCGTTACCGTTGAAATTTCAACTGGAGGTGCCTGAGCAGGTGCGGGGGGTGGCCCAGGTACATTAGGTTTAGAGTACTGTTCCTGAACCGGGAGCTTTGCAGCGGTTTCAAAAGATTGTTTAAGCTCTTGTGAACCAGGTTTTAAATTGCCTGCTTGACCCACTATCATTTGATCTTGCTGATGCATATGACCATATGTTTGACCCATAAACTGCAGTAATTGATTTTTTTCAGCTGGGGTCATTTTTAAAGATCTTTAAGAAGTTCGTCAATATCTTCTTCTACTGTATCTGTTGTTGCAGCAGTAGTAACAGCTACACCAGGTTCAGGTAGAACCTCTCCTGGGTAAACATCTGAACCACTCTCCGGTGTGATTACTGGATCCGGGGCAGATTCTGGTTCTTCAGATTTGCAATAATAGTGTTCATTTAGCATTTGCTTAAGCTCATCAAATGATTTAAGAGTAAACACCTCAGTTAAATCGAATACATCCTCATAAACTTTTTTTTGCTCATCTTCTGACAGATCAATCTTACCAGCAGTTGTAAATCTAGAAGAAACATACGTCGGAAAATCTCCTTGCTGTTCTACTTTAATCTTAAAGTTAACACCATCAGGCCCGAGATCAAAAATACGAGCACCAAACTCTTCTGCATCTTCACCTTCAATAGCTTCAGTAATAATTTTTTGAAGCTGCTTACCATAACGAAGAAGCTTAACCTTACCGTTATTATCTGAGTTAGATGGATCATCTATAACATAAACATTTACTAACCACTTTTCAAGTCTACGAACAGCTCCCATTCTTTCTTTCTCTTCCTCACTACCTGTTCTCAGTACACGGAATCTTTCCTCTGCAATTGGATCACGCTCACCGAATGTCTGAGGGCTTAGCGTTTGAACATACTGACCAGTTGCGTAGGATACCCAACCATGGTTGTAATAATGAAAGAATGTCTTAGCCGGATCTTTCGCAAATGGAAGCAACCTTACCGTGTAGGTGTTTCCCGGCTTTGTTGGCATAATCTCGTTGAATGTAGACTGACTTTTATTATCTGCAGATGCAAGTGCATCTTTAATTGATTGAAACATGGAAGAATTAAACGTACTCATGCATTCATTATAACAACTAAGAATTAAACTTCAAGAGCTTTTGCTCAATTATTTTTAAGCCTTTTGCAGATTTACTCTTAAGATATTTGGAACTTATAAATTTTACACGTGTTTTAGAGTATAAATTATAAAAATCACTAATAACAAAACCTAATGTACCTGGTGTATTTTTAACATTAGTATCCATGTTTAGAGCATGCAGCATATAAAAATTAATTTTGTGGTCCTTTAAATGTATAAAGGGGTATGGGAGTGCTCCTTGAGGGTTATCACCAATATACACTTTATATTGAGCTAATGTTATCTGGTTGTCAGAACAAAAATCAAAAATAAACTTTAAGCACTCCTTTAGAGTGTTGATACTTTCTTCACCATCAGGATCTTGAACTTGTTTTTCTTTACAGAATAAGGAATAACATTTTATTGCTTTTCTCGTATTAAAAAAGGTTAGGTCAAAGTAATTATCAGCACCATAGATCTTGTATGGCGCGATAAAAAAGTCACTATAGTTAATATGTTTATATTTTGATAAGAGCAGGTTAAGCTTTTTTAAGGCAACGACGTCAGTGTCGTTTATGTTATCAAAATTTTGCCGGAGGCTTACTGGCTTGTTTTTAACCTTACGAGAAGCATACAAATGACTGTTGTAAATTGACTTCTCCTTTTCTGTAATCATAGCCTAATATTAGAATTGGCATTCAGGAACTTTGTAACATATTTTGACTTAGTTATTGAAGGCTCAAAATCTATAAATAGTTTAACTACATCATAGTTAGTTTCAATGGTTAAAAGGTCTTTTAAAATTCTTCTTAGCTTTTTTTCTTGAAGAACTAATATAAAAATATTTTGAAGTGAAAGTTTTTTACCCTTAAGGAGTGAGCAAAATGTGCAAAAGCACAACAACAGGTGTTCCGTTTCTTCACGGATTAACATACTTGATGGGGCAGGTGAGATGTTGTTTATTTGCATGGGTTGAAATTTTTAGTTAAATCTGCAAATCGATCAGTAAGTCTACCACCCGCTGCAGCAGCGGATCCACCACCTTCACATAATGCTTTAGCTAGAACGCTTACATCTGCTTTACTTTTCTTGGATCTTCTAAAAGATACAGTATGACTTTTAAGATTGATTACTATACCTATATCAGCTTTATGTTTTTTAATAAAATATTGAGCTACTTCATTTATAGCATAATCAGCAAATATTGCGATTATTTTATTACCTTTTATATCACCGTTATAAGTTTCCGCGGACTCTATTTGTGCTTTAAATTTTTTTAAATACAGCTTTATAGCATTTTTTTCATGTATGGTGAATTCTCTATAACCGTCTTCAAATGCTTTTATAAAATTTTCTACTTTTGGGGCATTTAATGTCCAAAAGACAGCATTAAGTTTTAAACTGTCTTTAAATTGTAAGTTATAACAATCATAATCATCTACTAATACGAGGAGTTCTACATCCTCGCTTGATAGATTTAAATGTTTTACAAACCGTCTTTTTATTAAGCTTACACAAGATGTCTCTTCTTCAATTATAACTTTTGCAGTGTTATATAAATGAGCTCTTTCCATATGTTGTTTATGGTGATCTATAACTACCACCTTATCTATATCTATTAGCTGTATAACCTCTTCCTTTAAGTCTAGATCTAAGACATATATAACATCATAATGACCGAAGGTATCTTTGGCTGCTTTAAATTTACCAGCTAGCGTGAGTTCAGTGGCTTCATTTATTGTAAGCTTTGTGGCTTTTTTACCGTAAAGCTTTTTTATTAGTAGAGCGGAAGCGGCTCCATCTAAATCATTATCAGTCCATATTAAAATGTTCACTTCTGATATTTATAAAGAACTTTTTATGTTGCAAGCCCAGCTAAAGTATTAAGAGTGTTATCATCTTCTTCAAATTCTACGTCATCTGCTTGATCTATAGTAAGTGTTGAGTAATCAATACGCATTGCTTGGGTATTACCGCGGGGACCGTACCTGTTTTTCATCATCCCTAATCTTATAATGTTTAACTCTCTATCTTCTTCATTTTGATAGATGGACACAATAACATCTGCTGTAGCCGCTAGTCCGATCGATTCTGAAATGGTTGCTAACTCTGGATTATCTTGATCAAATCCTGATCTATTTAACTGCGTAGCAGATATAATTGGACAATCAAATGTATAACTCATCGCACGTACTTGTTCAGTCACATGTTTAATTCTTTCATATGAATTATTACCAATAGTACAATGCATTAAATTTAAATAATCTAACACAATAGCATCAAGCTTGATACCATTATCTTTAAATTTATTAATAAATGCCTTTAACTGATTTGGTGTAATAGTTGCCGGTGGAAATTCTTTAATAAAAATCTTACCCTTTTCATCTTTTAATGCTTCTTTAATAGTTGAAGAGTTTTGTTTCATCTCTTTCATTGGTATCTTAGTAACATTCGTACATATTCGACGAGCGTATAAGAGCTCAGACATCTCCAACGTAATTAAAAGAACATTCTTACCTTGTTTGGCTATATTATGCGCAATATTACCTAAGAATATAGATTTACCAATATTTGTTTCACCAGCAAATACATATAATGACTTACCTGCTTCTAAAAACCCACCTCCCAAACAATTATCTAACCATTCCCAATTTGACGGTATATGTCTCTCTACAGCATTTATATCATCAATCAACAACTGAACATTATCATATAGATTCAATCCAAGGTCTGTTACTAAATTTATATTACAAGATTTTTCAAATTTATCTAAAATTTCAGATGTATCTACTTCACCGGTGGATACATCTGATGCTACATTTAGCATAGTATGATAAACAGCTTTTTCCTTTAAGAACTGCTCTGTATTATCGTACAGTTCTTCATTATCTAAATTTTTATCTATATCATTAAAGGAGTGGACTAGTTGCTTGAACGATTCTTTTTGTTCATCGGATACTAAATGCGATTTAATCTCTGTAACTGTTGGTAGTTTATTTCGTCTATCTACAAAGTCACGAACAATAGCAAAAATACTTGCTATAGCTTTATTTTGAAAGTATTCCGGTTGTACAAAGTCTGCTACCGAAGCGAGATATGTCCCATCGGTTAACGATTTATAAATTAGAACATTCTCAAAATAATCTAAATCTAACTTACTCACAACTAAATGGTATAATAATTTATTTGGTTTTCCACTTATCTAAAAACCACTCTTGACCTTTATTAAATTCATCTGTAAATGACGTGAGGCCAGGTGAATTATGTGTAATTAAAATATCACCGACTCCTAATTTAAATCCTGCTTTATGACATTGCATTGAATAATCTAAATCGTAAAAATGCCATTTTGATGGGCAATCTTCATCAAAGCGTATTTTTTCAAACACGCGTCTATGTATAGCTAGAAAAACACCATCAAGTAAAACTACACGCTTTGGGTACACGCCAAAGGCTGTCATATGCTTTTGCTTTTCATCACCATGTGCTACCGCACCGTGTAAGTTTCCGGAACCAAATCCACCACCCATTAAATGCCATAGTGCAGGTAGCTTTAAACTTGCCTCAGTTGAACCAGCACAACCTATTACATCAAATTTTTTGAATAATTTATCTAATTTACGTTCTGAATAGCTTTCTAATATTACGTCATCGTGAACTAATACCAACCGTTGTACATCTTCTTGTAGTGCAAAATCAATAGCCTTATTATACACCTTATGAAGAGATTGTTTATTGTTTTCCTTAAAAACAATCTGCTCAACTTGTGAATTATCTTCGGTAGTTTTAAACAGTGTTGTGTCAGTTTCTTTACCTGCCGACGCAGAAAATATCATTGTTTTTATCATATGAATGAAAATGGGGATGCAAACTCAAAGGTACCAGCTTTATTCCACTTTTTAGTTTTTTTATTTAATTTTAAAATAGTCCCTTCAGGTACTGATTTTAAGTTTGAACCGTCCATGGATGAATAATAACCACCAGTTTTAGAATAATGTAATATAGACCCGTTTCTAGCTAAGTATACATCATTAGAAGTACAATCTAAAATGCTTAATGCATATGTACCTTCTAATAATTCTAAAGCACTCTTTATTATTTTAACCGGTTTGATTTTTTTATCCTTAGCTATAGCGTGTTGGGTAAAGTATTCTAATAGGTTAACTATTACAGCTGTATCAACCGGATTTTCTAAGAAGTCACAATACTTCCTTTTAAGCTTGTTATGGTTGGTTAATACACCGTTATGACTAACCAACCATGATAGAGATTCAAATGGGTGTGATGTATCATATTCCCAAATTCTCTTTGCAGAGGTTGGCGCTTGAACATGCCCCAAGTAATACATTGTCTCATCAATATAATTAAATTTATCAAAATTAATACTACCGCTCTTTTTAAAAACATGCTGATCGTTTTCTGTTAAACCAACAACACTAGAAGCAAAGGTTCCTCTCTGCTTATTGGCTTCATACAATATTTCAAAAATACTTGTCTCTACACCACCAAAAATTGCACACATATAAAATATATTAATATATTATACCTTATTTTCAATAGCATCTTTTACCTCCCATGGAAATTTAAAACCTTTTTCCCACATATATGAGTTATCAACGTAACGACTATATGGGCCTTCAGGACCATCGTCTCTTATCTTTTCACTAAGTCGCCTCATTCTAAGTATCCATGGTGATGGTGGGGCAATGGGTTCGCGATGCTCTTTTGGTATCCTCCACGATAAATCAACATGACCATATCTCTTATCCTTAGATAGTGCGGAATCTGGGTAATCTACACCATCAATAGTATACCACTTTTTTTTCTTCTTTTTAGTTTTTTCAATCCCCAAGTCTTTAAGTGTTTTTCTACCCAGTCCTTTTACTTTAAAGAGATCATCATTATTCCTAAAGGGTCTAAACCCTAGAATACGCCCAGCTGTAGTTCTACCTACTCCTGGTACTTTACATAACTCTTTCTTAGTCATTTTATTAAAATCTTTATAATTCAGCTTCATAGGTATAAATATAATTGTATATGAGTTCCTTTCAATATAGTGATAATTTTAGCGGCTTTAATGATTTAATCAACCGGGTTGAGTTTTTGCAGGAAAAAGACTGGAAATCAATGGTAAGATCTGCTAAGGTGCGGGATAAAATTGGAGAATATAAAGCTCCGAATCCGAAAACAGGCATAAAAGAACCACCTGGTGGGTTATCTAGGTTGGCAAATATATTATTTACAACAGCATTAGGTGAGCTGCATCTAGGTATAATTGATAGTAAAACTAGTGACACTCTTAAAAAGGCAGCTTATGCTACATCTTCTACTAGGATAGCAAAAGCTTTGAAAGAGTTAGCACCTAAGGCGTTTGAAGAGCTTTTTAGAGACAAAAATCCTAGGAGTGTAGAAGTATCAGAGTATGTTAATAACCCAGAGAAGATGGAAGAATTAATAAAGGATACAATAATAAATTTTACAAGAAGGGATAGAGAATACATAAAGAATGTAGATCCTGATGATTTAGAGAAATTAGCAAAGGATGCAGATCCTGAGGATTTAGCTGACGCAGTTGAGGATATTAGTAAAGAAATGGAGGAGATAAAAGATCAGCTACCGGGGTTACCGGATGAACTTGATGTTAGGTTTGATACATTGCCGGATAAAGATAATATTATCGCGAAGATGGTAGATAGGTTTAATCAAATAAGACCTAACATTAAGGCTTCTCCTATGTCGGGGGGTACAGGGTTTACTGTTGAGGGGCCTGTTGGAGCGTTTGATAATATTAATGATAAGATTATTGATAATATACTAGGAATATCACCACATGCAAAAAAGGAGGATATT
>Ga0098061_1001092_pt1 | contig 13131 bp, 17 predicted proteins | sample 22_taG_FD_92579 | JGI IMG/M metagenome (GOLD analysis project Ga0098061, IMG submission 92579) | Marine viral communities from the Subarctic Pacific Ocean - 22_ETSP_OMZ_AT15343 metaG | ecosystem: Environmental > Aquatic > Marine > Oceanic | place: Subarctic Pacific Ocean | collected 2015-01-20 | reverse complement strand
ATAATAAACTACCTTCAAAGAAAAATTGTAGATGGTGTGATTTTAAAGATAAACCAGAGTTATGTGATAAGAATGGAGTAAAAGTATGAATGGGGCAATTTACGCGTTAAGACTAAAACTTTCTGATTTTTTAAATGATCCATTAGAACATTTAGTAGTGGATAAAATTCATGAGATTTATAAAATACATACCTTTAAACTTCAGTTGTGGTATGATGAAGGAGATGTATCTTCGAGTGGTTTAAAATCATTTATAAAAAAGTATGAAAGTATACTTCACTACAAAACTACAATACGACCAAATAGAGATAATGATCATGCCCAATTTACTTGGTATAATATTATTCATAAAGACGATAAAGATCTAAAATATCCTTGTAGATTTCAATATGAACATGAGAGTGGATGGAAACTTGGTGGGGCAATGAATGGATTAGAACAATTTAAATCATGTTTGGAGTTTGTTACTTCACCGAAACCATCCAGAGATGATAGACCACCTAAGAGAAAACAAAAAAGAAATGACTATGAGGATTGAGTAGAATGAAAAAAGTAGGTATAGTAGGGGCAAGAAAGTATACGAATAAAAGAAAGATTAAAGAGTTTGTCTTTGAATTAAAAGAAAGATTTGGAGATGATGTTGAAGTAGTAAGTGGTGGTCAAATGAAGGGGGCAGATGGTTACGCGAAGAAATTTGCATTAGAATTTGATATGAATTATGTAGAATTTCCACCTGCGCACTATCAATATAATCAACATTGTATCTTAGATAGGGATAATTATGGAAAAAGATATCATGTGGTCAATTTTTTTGACCGAAATAAACAAATTGCTGAATATAGTGATTATATAGTTGCATTCATACCAGATGGATATAAATCAAATGGTACTTTAGATACTATTGGACACGCCGAAAAGCTAAATAAAAAAGTAGTAATTTTAGATTGATATGATATTTATATATACATATATACGGAGATTATTATGATAAGTGATACGAAACTAACATCTGTTAAGATTATAACGGGATTGTATAAGAAATTTAAAGGTGTGGCCTTAAATGAAGAATTTACATTACAAAAGTTAGTAAATAGATCAATGGATAAATATCTGAAGGATGAAGATTATAAAAAATCTATTGTAGAGTATGATCATTTGCAGATAAGTGGTAGTAATTTTTAAATAGTTATAACAAACAAAGAGGGTTATATGTCTAAAAAGAAGATTTTGTTACTTTCAGACGACTTACGAATGTCGAGTGGAGTTGGAACAGTTTCTAAAAATTTTGTTCTTGGAACACTTGATAAGTATGATTGGGTTCAAGCTGGTGGTGCTATAAAACATCCAGAAGAAGGTAAAGTAGTGGATATGAATGATTCAGTTCGTGAACAAACTGGGATAGAAGATGCATCATTAAAAATATATCCAATAAGTGGTTATGGTAATCAAGAATTACTCAGACAGATAATGAATATAGAAAAACCAGATGCAATTATACATTATACAGACCCAAGATTTTGGGTTTGGTTATATCAAATGGAACATGAAATTAGACAACATATTCCTATTTTCTATTATAATATTTGGGATGATAGACCAACACCAAGATATAACGAGTTCTTTTATGAATCTTCAGATTTGATTATGAATATATCTAAACAGACGGTTGCAATGGTAAAAGATGCGGCAGTTAAGAAACCGAGAACTGATTGGGATTCTACTTATATTCCACATGGAATTCCAGAAGATAAATTTTATCCAATTAATGAATTAGATGTAGAAAAGTGGAATAATTTACAGAAATTTAGAAAACAAATGTTACATGGTAAAGAATATGATTTTGTAATATTTTGGAATAATAGAAATATTCGTAGAAAAGTTCCGAGTGATGTTATAATGGCATATAAAACATTTTGTGATATGTTACCTAAAGAGCAATCTGATAAATGTTTATTGATAATGCATACTGCACCGATAGATGAAAATGGAACTGATTTACCAGAAGTAGTTAGAAATGTTTGTCCAGACAATGATGTTATTTTTTCACATAAGAAGTTAGAGGATGAACAACTTAATTTTTTATATAATATAGCTGATGTTCAAGTCAATATAGCATCTAACGAAGGATTTGGTTTGGGAACAGCAGAAGCAGTAATGTCAGGAACACCAATCATAGTAAATGTTACAGGTGGACTACAAGACCAATGTGGATTTGCACTAAATGGTAAAGAATTAACACCCGAAGATTATGATGAGATACATTCACTCCACGATGATAGGAAGTGGAAAGATAATCCAGACCTTACTCATGGTGAATGGGTAAAACCAGTTTGGCCAGGAACTCGTTCATTACAAGGTTCAATACCAACACCATATATTTTTGACGATAGATGTAGATGGGATGATGTAGCAGATAGATTTAAAGAGTGGTATGATACACCACCAGAAGAACGGAAACGGGTTGGTGAAGTTGGTAGGCAGTGGATGAAAAAAGAAGAAATTGGAATGTCTTGTAAACATATGTGTGAACGATTTGTTCACGATATAGATACAGCATTTGATAAGTGGACACCACGAAAAAGATTTACGTTATACAAAGCATAAGGAGAATAAAATGCCAAGAGCAAAGAAGAAAACGACAACAGCTAAGAAACGAGCACCGAGAAAGAGTTCAAGACGGAAAACGTCAGATCGTAGAAGAAGTAATCCAGGTGATATTTTTTGGACAAAGGTTGTAAACGGGTTTAAAAAGTTGTTATCACCCGCATTTAAAAAATAAAGAGGTATAAATGAAACCATTAGTTTTAGTTACAGCACCAGTAGGCACCAGAAGTGGTTATGGTTCACATAGTAGAGATATATGTAGGTCATTAATTGCAATGGATAAGTTTGATGTAAAAATCTGGCCAGTTCGTTGGGGCGGAACACCACAAGATGCCCTTGATGAAAAAAATCCATATGATATACCGATTATAGATAGGTTATTAGCCGATCCAAACTTGGATAGACAACCAGATGTTCATTTTCATATTGTAGTTCCAAATGAGTTTCAATCAATTGGGAAATATAATATAGGTATAACAGCTGGGTTAGAAACTACTGTATGTCCTCCAGAATGGATAGATGGATTAAATCGCATGAATTTAAATATAGTTCCTGCAACATTTGTTAAAACATCAATTGAATCTTCTGTTTTTGATAAACATGACCAAAATACAAAACAAAAAATTGCTTCGATTAAATGTGAAACACCAGTAGAAGTTCTATTTGAAGGTGCAGATACAGAAATCTACAATGAAACAAAAGAATTTTCTAAAGATTTAGTAGATACACTTAAAGATGTAAAAGAAGATTTTTGTTTTCTATTTGTAGGACATTGGTTACAAGGTGGACTTGGTCACGATAGAAAAGATTTGGGTATGTTGATAAAGACATTTTTAGAAACATTTAAGAATCAAAAGAAACAACCAGCATTAATTCTTAAAACATCGGGAGCAACTCCTTGTATATTAGATAGGGAAGAAATTCTTTCAAGGATTAGACAGATTAGAGGTACAGTTAAAGGTAAAACTCCAAATATTTATGTATTACACGGTGATCTAAGAGATGAAGAAATGAATGGATTATATAATCATCCAAAGGTAAAGGCTCACGTTTCATTCACACACGGAGAGGGATTTGGTCGTCCATTACTTGAAGCATCATTGAGTGGTAAACCAGTTATCGCTCCTAATTGGAGTGGTCATGTAGATTTTCTTGATGCTAACAATTCAATATTATTACCTGGAAGTCTTAATGATGTAAAGAAAGAATCGTTTCCAAAGAATATGCACGTAGATGGATCTCAATGGTTCACAGTAAATTATAATTACGCATCTAAAATATTAAAAGATATATGTGATAATTATAGTAAGTATATAGTAAAAGGGAAGAAACTTTCTATAATGAATACTACTAAATTTTCACTTGACGCTATGACTAACAAATTTGAAGAAATACTGGATAAGTATTTACCAGAATTTGAAGAACAACCAACACCAGTAGATTTGAAATTACCTAAATTAAAAAAAGTTGGTGAGGTAAAAGAGAAACCAAAAATTGAATTACCAAAATTAAAAAAGGTGTAATATGGAAAAAGTAATAGATTGTCCAATATGTTACGATACGGATACCTGTTTTGAAGATACACAGCCAGATTTTAAATCATATATGTGCTTTAATTGTGGATTTATGAGTAATTCACAATATATTGGAGAAAATTTAGATAAGATTGAAAATACAAGTCAACTTGTTAATGAATTAAAATTTCTTGATGAAGAAAGACAGATATACTGGTATCCATCAATAGTTAATATGGGACCCAAAGGTATAATTTTTCCAGAAGGAAATGAAGAAAGTTGGGTTTGGAAGTATGCTACGGTAGTAGAGATACCCAAAGAAGAACAAGAACAATATCCAATACCAGATAAAGACGGAGAATTTTATACTGAAAAATTGGATGTAGAAAATGCAGAAACATATGGTCAATATGAATTTCTTGAAGCCTGTAAGAAAATGGGTATAACAATGGAAGTTCCTAATGCCTAAAATTGGAACAAATTGGTCACAAGTTGAACCAGGTGATATTGTTTCTTTCAAATATCAATCGGTAGTAGATAAAAGTAAACAGGCAAAAACTTCTACTATCTTGGTATTGAATACGAGATTTCAAAGGAAGTTAAAGAGTGGTGATATTGGATTTTATTTAAATGGAATGAAATTAGAAGGTTCTAATATATCAGTATTCGGTAATAAAGACGAGGCTTGGGCTTTATTAAATCAAATAGGTGAGTTGGTAATTGTAGATTTAGACAATGAGATATATAAGACGAACATTGAACAGAGATATATTGGAACTTGGGGGGCAAATGAAAAGTTATATGAAGCGATACAGAAAACACCACAAGGAAAAAAGGCTCAATTTAGAACATATGATTGGGATCAAGTTAGAAAAAGTGCTGTATTTTTTGAACCAATAAAATTACCCAAAAAGAAGGTGTTATTGTTAGCTGAACGACAGGGTATAAAATGAAAATTAGTTATGGAATTACAGTTCATAATGAAGCAGATGAATTAAATAAGTTATTAGAATTCCTTATCCATAAAACACGAACAGAAGATGAGATAGTTATATGTGATGATTATTCAAATGATGAAACTCAATTTGTTATTCAATCTTGGACACAGCAATATGGACACGATGATATGAAAGTCATAAAGGTTTATCAAAGAAAACTTGATGGTGATTTTTCAGCCCAAAAGAATTCAGTAATAGAAAATTGTGATGGAGATTATATTTTCCACATAGATGCAGACGAGATTCCACATGAGAATCTCGTTGGTATTTTACCAGAGATGTTAGAGATGAATGATGTGGATTTGGTGTGGGTCCCACGAGTGAATACAGTTGAGGGATTTACTGAAGAACATCGTATGAAGTGGGGATGGAGAGTATCAGAAAAAGGTTGGGTAAACTATCCAGATTACCAAGCAAGAGTATTTAGAAACAGAGAAGATATCAGGTGGACACGAAAGGTTCATGAGTATATTGATGGTTGTAAAACATATGCACATCTACCACCACACGAAGAATTATCGTTATATCATCACAAAACAATAGATAAACAAGAACAACAAAATCAGTTATATGAGAAAATACTTACCAACAATTAGTGAATTAATAGATAGACTTTCTATTGTTCAGTTAAAGGAAGTTTTTATACCTGAACATAAAGAAGAATACGCCCAAGAAATCAAAGACATAGTTCACGACCTAAATGAACTTATGAACTGGGAAAAACCAAGTGGTGAAATGATTCGTGCTATTATAGTATTGGCTCAGATGAACTTACATATCTGGCACAACGAAACCAAATACAGAGCTGGTGAAGGTGATGGTAATCTTGGATTGACTCACGGATTAAATGGAATCAGAAATACAGCCAAGAATAAAATACAAGATAAAGTTGAGGGTGGTAGAAAAGATTACAAGGTAGATTGTATAGCTGCCGAGTTTGATGATTGGGAAGTGAGTTGGTAGATGAGTGTATATCAATCAAGTGTCTATAAAAAAAATGAAGTTTGGGAATGGTGTAATCCAGATAGTAAAGAATTATTTGAAAAAAATTGTAAGAAATATTCTAATAATGAGTCATTAAAGTATTATAAAGAAAATCCAATAGAGTATAGTTTTAATAATTATGGATTCAGAACACCAGATGATTTTAATGAAGAAGATGAAGGAAATGTTTTTCTTGGATGTAGTGATACAATGGGTGTTGGTCATCTTTTAGAAAATACGTGGCCATATAAAGTTAATAAGAAAATTGGTGGAAAATTTTGGAATTTATCACAGAGTGGTTCTGGGATACAAACTGCTTTTAGATTACTTTATGGGTTTAAGGATTATTTGAAAGTAAAGAATATATTTCATCTTGCTTATTTTCATCCCCGTTTTGAGTTTATTCACGAAGATAGTGTAATCAAGTTGGCAAACTGGCATATAGATGATAAAATACAGTATGATAACGAACCAACTGTTATTGAATATTGGGAAAACGGTGAGAAAAAAATAATTGAAATAAATAGTTTTAAAGAATTTTATGTAAATATATTATCAAATACGTCACATAAAAATTTTCTCTTTAAGAGTTATATATATTCTCTTAAAAGTTTAGCAAATGAGATGGGATGTAATTACTATTATTTAAGATCAAAGGATGTAGGTGAGAAAGATGATACAATTCAGGCTAGAGATTTGATGCATTCTACTATTGGACAACAAAATTCTATATATAAAAAATTTTTAGAGAGTTATAGATGAGTTTCGAGGTTGTAAAAGAATTTGAACAAAAGATAGCAAATTTTTATGGGGCTTCACATGGTGTTGCTATAGATTGTTGTACACATGCTATAGAATTGTGTCTAAGATATAAAGAGGTAAAGAAATATACAGTTCCACCAAATACCTACCCATCCGTTCCAAATTTAGCACAAAAGATAGGAATTGAATTTGAATGGGAAGAACAAGATTGGAAAGATTATTATTATTTGGGTGGAACTAATATTATAGATGCTGCAGTATTATGGAAGGAGAATAGTTATATACCTGGAACTTTAATGTGTTTGAGTTTTCAATTTAAAAAACATTTGAGTCTCGGTAGAGGTGGTATGATATTAACTGATGATTATGATGCCGCTCACGAATTAACACAAATGTCCTATGATGGTAGAATACCAAATGTACCTTGGACAGAACAAAATATAAGCACTATGGGTTATCATTATTATATGACACCAGAAACTGCTATGTTAGGATTGGATAGATTACAAGACGCCATTCAAACAGAACCAAAAGAATGGGATGTATCAGAATGGCCTGATTTAAGAAATATGGATATATTTAAGTGATATTTTGGAGAATCGCAGATAATAAAGTTCATCCAATTCAAGAAACAGACAATCTTGGATTTGAGAAATCAGAGGGATTACGAATACCCGATGAATATTTAGATAAACAAGAGTTTATGGTTATGAGAACTTGCCATGGAATTGGTGATTGGGGAATTATATCAGCAATACCTCGTTTATTGAAAGAGAAATATCCAAATTGTAAGGTATATGTTCCAACTAAAAAACTTCTAAAAAAGTTATTTGGTCAAGACCATAATAATGTTCATGTGGTATTTGAAAATAATCCATTTGTAGATGAGTTTGTTGATGAAATAGACGGTGAGGTATTTCACGACCACTATAGAATATATGATAAAGACAATACAGATATACCACTAATCAAACAGATGTTAGAGTTCTGGCAATTCACGGAAGAAGAAATGAGTGATTCACAACCAGAAATGTATTGGACAGATGAAGAGAAGAAGTTAGGAGATACCATCATCCACGAGGCCGCCGATGATAGTGAATTTGGTTGTTTATTAATCTCTGATAGATTTGGGCAAGACGATAAAACACCCAATCCAAAAACATTTCAAAAACATCATGAAAAATTAACTTTATTGTTACATGAAAATAATTACCCATATTTTTATTATAGTTATAAACCAATAGAAGAACTTGGATTCATATTTGATAAAAGATTAGATATGCGACATATGGATCTACGAATTCAATTATACATTAAATCTAAGGCAAAAGTTAATGTTGGAATACAATGTGGGACTACCCAATGTATTGCAAGATATTCTAAATGTGTATCTATACAAAGACAATTTCCAATTGGTAGTAATATTATTGATGGAGAAGTTTTAGTATGAAAAATTTATTTTCAATAAAAGATAAGATTATTATAGTAACGGGAGCAAGTGGTGGTAATGGTTCTGTAATATCAGATGGATTAGAGGAACTCGGAGCTAAAGTATTTCGGGCAGATTTTCCAAAATGTGATGTTAGAAATCCAATACAACTTGATATGTTAGTTGCTAATGCCATTCAACATGGTGAAAGAATAGATGGATTAGTAAATTGTGCAGGAGTAAGTTATGTAAATGATTTGTTTGAATATACAGACGAAGATTGGGATAATACTTATCTAACAAATTTGAAGGCACCATATGAATTATCAAGGAAAGTTGCTAAACATATGAAAAAGAATGGTGGTTCAATTATCAACATAACGAGTTTGAACTCGGAGTTAGGATTTCCTAATAACCCAGCCTATGTTTCTATGAAGGGTGGATTAAAACAATTAACTAAGTCTTTAGCTGTAGATTTAGGTAAATATAATATAAGAGTTAATAATCTTGGACCTGGTTATATAAAAACTAATATGACTAAAGGTAGTTGGAAGAATCGCAGAAAAGAAATAGAAGATAGAACTATATTTGGTAGGTGGGGAGAACCAGAAGATTTAGTAGGAACGGTTGTATTTCTATTATCATCAGCATCTGATTATATTACAGGTCAAGACATCTATGTTGATGGTGGGTATTTGGTTAAGGGTATGAAATGAGAGTATTGAATAGACACAAACCAACACATTTTGGGATTGATTATAAGTATGCTCCAACTACAATGAAGTGGTGTGGTTCTGATACTGAAGAATTATACTATAGAAATTGTAAAGATGACCAATACAAGAACTCATTAAACTATTATGAAGAAAATCCTATAGAGTATAGTTGTAATAACTATGGATTTAGAACACCAGATAATTTTCCTGATACTAAAAAAATAGAACCAGAACACATAGTCTTGAACACAGACTCCGAAGATGTCAGAAGGTGGAAGGAAACACAGGTATATGGTAATGTATTTCTTGGGTGTAGTTTTACGTTTGGTATTGGACTTCATTTAGAAGATACTTGGTCATATAAAGTTAATAAGGAAATTGGTGGGAAGTTTTGGAATTTATCTTTACCTGGTTGTGGAATGGATGAATCTTTTCGTTATTTATATGAATTTAAAGATTGTTTAAAGATTAAAAATATATTTCACTTCGCCCCATCATTTCAGAAAACAAGATATGAATTTATTGTAGATGGTGAACCTTTAAGATTGAATTTAGTAGATGGGGGTCGGATTGAACATCAACATTCTGATATTTTGATTGATAGTAAGTATCAATTATTACATTTTCAAAAAAATTATAATGCTATAAGGGGATTGTCACAAGATTTAAATTGCAATTATTATTTTTTACCTGATGAGATTGGTTATAACAATGATGTTGAAAACTCAATAATTGCTCGTGATATTGTACACCCACCACCAAGATATCATAATAAGATATATAAAGAATTTATAGAATTAATAAAGAGAAGATAACGTGAGAGTAATAATTACAGGAGGAGCAACAGGAATAGGAAAATCTTGTGTTGAGTGCATTGATCTTCGGCAGCACTCTTTATCATCTATCGGAGTGAATATTGATATCATATATTTTAGTAGTCATAGTGAGGCAATAAAATTAAAGAGTGATAATATTAATATACATAAAGTAGATGTAACAGATGAGAATCAAGTAAAGTATTTTTTTGATACGATAGGTTCTTTTGATATATTAATTAATAATGCAGGTGGAAATATATCATTTAATTCTACGGATAAGTATTTATTAGAAGATTGGAATAAAACATATGAGTTAAATACAACGAGTGTATTTTTGATGTGTAAGTATGGAATTCCTGTTATTAAAGATGGTGGTAAGATAATAAACATAAGTTCTATTTCAGCAAAGAGTGGCGGTGCAGAAGGTGGGATGGCATATGCTTCATCAAAGGCAGCAGTAGATTGCATGACTAAATCTTTGGCTAAAGAATTGGCAAGTAGAAATATATGTGTGAATGCAGTTTCACCTGGAGTAGTTTATACGAAACAACATGAAAAGTTTTCAAGTGAAGAATATTATAATTCTCTAATAGAAAAAATTCCATTAGGGAGAGATGGTAAAACTTCGGATATATCTAATCTTGTAACATTTTTATGTTCAGATGAAAGTAACTATATAACAGGTCAAGTAATAGAAATAAATGGCGGAATGTTAATGAAATAATGGAGAAGTTAAATGGTAAAATTAGATAATAATAGATTAACATTAATATCAGGACCTTGTGCTATTGAAAGTGTTAAACATGCTACTTTTATGGCAAAGGAGATTAAATCTCGTTGTGAAGATTTGGATATACAGTATATATTTAAAGCATCTTGGGATAAGGCAAATAGAACAGAATTAAAATCTTATAGGGGATATAAATTAGATTTAGCTGTTAATATGTTTCAAGAAATTAAAAATGGAGCAGATGTATCAATTACAACTGATTTTCACGAAAGTTGGCAAGCAGAAAAATTAAAAGATGTGGTAGATGTTTTACAGATCCCAGCGTTCTTGTGTAGACAAACAGATATGTTAGTTTGTGCATCAAGAACAGGATTGCCTGTAAATATTAAAAAGGGACAATTTATATCAGCTGAAGATACTAAAGCGGTTGTTAATAAAGTAACATCAACTGGAGATTCTGATGTATGGCTAACAGAACGAGGTAATGTATTTGGTTATGGTAATTATGTAGTTGATTATAGAAACATTGTTATTATGAGAGAATACGCACCAGTTATTTTTGACGCAACACATTCAGTTCAACAGGGAACTAAGGGTGGAAGTAGTGGTTCGTGTAGAGAATTTATTGAACCACTTGCAAAAGCAGCAATGGCAGTAGGAGTTGATGGATTATTTATGGAAGTTCACGATAATCCAGATGAGGCATTATCAGACGGAACAAGTAGTTTAGACTTAAAGGATTTAACACCATTGTTAGAGAAAGTATTAAAAATAAGAAAAGCACATTTAGAAGGTCTTGAATGAAAATTTTAATAGATACATTAGATGTAAAAGAAATAAAGAAATATTCTGATATGGGAATTATTTCTGGAGTTACTACAAATCCAACATTTTCAAAAAGATTTGGAATGAAGGATGACATTGATACAATTAAACAAGTGTCTGATGCTATAGATGGTAAAGGTGATATTTTCATTGAGGCCTTTGGACACACAGAGAGAGAAATTGAGGATAACGCACATCGTATATCAAATGGTAGTAGTTACAAGAACATAATTTTTAAGATTCCATTCACGGAGTCAGGAGTTAAGGCTACATCTAATTTATCAAAAATTGGTTATAAAACAAATTTACATTTGATTTATTCTGTTACACAGGCGTTAATAGCAGAACAATCAGGGGCGACATATATTTGTCCATTAGTTGGAAGGATGGATGATATTGGTAATGATGGAATTGAAAATGTTACCAAAATGAAAAAATGTTATGACAAAAATTTAGTTGAAACTAAAATTATGGGTTCGAGTATTCGTAATGTTAAGCATGTTGCTGAATTATATAGAGTGGGAATAGATTCCATCACAATTCCACCGAAAATTTTAGAACAAATGTTTTATCATCCATTAACTACTTCTGGATTTGAAACATTCGTGGAGGATCTAAAAAACATTGAGTAGAATATTATGTATTACTCCTGTCAAACATCTTGATGGGGTGTATGAAAAATTAGAATCATATGGTGATGTAATTTACCAACCTGAAATAGATAAGGATACACTAAAGACAATGTTAGAAATGTTTTTACCTAAATATTTATTTACCAATCCTAACAAACAGAATTTTTTATTGGATGGTGATATATTAAAATGTGGAGAAGTTAAAGTAATTAATACTTGTTCAACAGGATTAAATCATATTGATATAAATTACTGTGAAGAAAATAATATTGATGTTTGGTCATTAAAGACGGATTATAAATTGATAAATGACCTACCATCAACATCAGAATTGGCATTTGGTTTGATGATGTCGTTGATGAGAAACATACCAAAATCATTTCATTCAGTAAAAGATGGTAATTGGGATTACGAACCATATGTCGGACATCAAATTAAAGGTAAGACTATTGGTGTGATTGGTTATGGACGACTCGGTAAGATTATGTGTCGGTTATTTGATGGTTGGGGAGCTGATACATTTGTTTACGATCCATATGTAGATGTTGATGTTGAAAAAGATTTTGAAGTTGATTTAAAAACTCTGTTAGAATATTCTGATGTAATTTTCTTACATACTCATGTTACGGGTGAAACTCGTGGTATGGTAGATGATGAGTTTCTATCTAAAATGAAACAAGGAAGTTATTTAGTAAATACGGCACGAGGTGAATTGGTTGATGAAGGTTCTATAATCAAATCTATTGAACAAGGACATTTGAAAGGTTACGGAACGGATGTAATCAAAGATGAATTCGGTGATATACAGAATAGTAAGTTAGTAGAGTTTTCAATCAATCCAAATAATAATGTAGTGATAACACCACATATTGGTGGTATGACTATTGAAGGACAAACAAAGGCCTATCATTGGGCAGTAGATAAATTTGAGGATATAGAATGAAGTTAATTGATATATGTGGGTTGGCAATAATACCAGCTAAAACAGATTCCACAAGGTTAAAGAAAAAGAATTTGAGAGTTATAGCTGGTAAAACTCTCGTGGAACATGCGATAGATTATGCAAAGAATTCTGAGTTGATAAAATATATAGTTGTAACAAGTGAATCTGATGAAGTT
>Ga0098061_1001091_pt1 | contig 13135 bp, 14 predicted proteins | sample 22_taG_FD_92579 | JGI IMG/M metagenome (GOLD analysis project Ga0098061, IMG submission 92579) | Marine viral communities from the Subarctic Pacific Ocean - 22_ETSP_OMZ_AT15343 metaG | ecosystem: Environmental > Aquatic > Marine > Oceanic | place: Subarctic Pacific Ocean | collected 2015-01-20 | reverse complement strand
GACATCTTTATCGATGGTTATGAGGTTGAGGTGTATGTCCAAGATGATAATGAGCCTCACAAGTCTACCGGCGTGTACTCAATTATGAACGATGAGTGGCTAACAGAGCCAAATAGGGTCGAACCAGCATTCGACTGGGCTGATATCACAAAGAAATCCGAGGGTTTGATGGATCAAATCGACCGAGCACTTATACTTTATAAAGAAAAGAAGTATACAGATGCTCTCCAATATATTGATAAGTTAAAAGAAAAAATACGCAAGTTTAGGAAAGCAGGGCTAGACAGAGCGGGAGAGTTTTCAAGCGAGAATATCGCTTTTAAAGCCCTAAGAAGAAACAATTATTTAGAAAAGTTAAGCAACCTTAAACACATGGCTTACGATAAGTTGATGTCAAAGACATCTGACGGTCTAATTACGGTTAATTTGAATGAATCAATAAAAAGTTGGAAAGAGTTTATAAAGGACTGATCGTTTGCCAAGAAAAAAAAAGAAAGTATATAAGAATATTATATTAAAGAACGTTAAATCATTTAGTGATTTACCAGAGGATATTGCGATTCGCATTGAGAGGGGAGCAGGAGGTCGCAGAACTTTTCGTTATGTAAACCAAAGTATTTGTACAGAAATATTTAAAAACGATAGCGACCAATTACCGTGGGGATATGTCACAATAGCCAAGCCAAGTGATTATGAGGGTGATTGTGGAAACGTTTATATCGCAAGAGTAATTGAATCAGATAATCAGTGGGGTCCTCTCTTGCTTCGTTTAGCAATTGAATGGGCTTCCAAAAATTGCGATGGGCTTATAGCCGACCGTTTCAGAGTCACTGAGTTTGAATACCATCTCTGGAACCATTTGTTAGGCAACTTAGGAGGTGATTTAATCACAAAGCCCATCGCGCCATGTGTCAATAGGTCTTCGAAGGTTTGGGCTGAAAGGCTGAATATTGAAGAAGATAAAACAGTATCATCGTTTGTCTTTTCTAGTGAAAGCAATATGATGAAAAATTTACTTAAGAGTAAGAGGATATGTTAAATGAAACCAAATGACAACTGCTGGTGCCCTATAATTGTAAAGAATAGCAGAATACCAAAAATGCTAAGTTGGTTTATGGAAGTTGGTGGCATTACACTGTTTCCGTTTATTTTTATTAGAGGTGAGGGAACGCCGCAGCTTATTAATCATGAATCGATTCATATAGCACAATATAGGGAAACTCTTGTGTTGGGATTTTTGTTTTTTTATCTGTGGGACTTTGTTCACGGATATATAAAATATAGAAATTATGATCAAGCATATAGATCTATTCGATTTGAAAAAGAATCTTATGAAAATGAGCATGATAAGAACTACTTAGATATGAGAGAATCTTTCGCTTGGAGGAAGTACAAGGTATGAAGTTAGATGAATTGAGAATATTAATGGAACAATGGGAACAACACGCCCTAGAAAACAACGATATCAATGAAATTGGACCACAAGATGTTGGACCGGGGTCAATGAGGACTCGTGGATTCTCAGATTCTCCTAATAAAGCCATCAAGGACGAGATTGGAAAACATGGCGAGGCAGCTTGGATGATATTTCAAGCTCTTGATCCATCTGGCGTGTCTAACTACCCAGATGTAGTTAATGCTTGGGAACAGTATCAAGCTATGGCTTTGGATGACAAGGTACCCGCAGCTGCAACTACGATGGCTGCTTTGGCTTTTATTGGTAACGCTGTGCTTTCTGTTCCCGGAATCGCCATGGCTAAAAAACCAAAGGTGGCTTTCGAGTTAGCTCAGAAAGCTAAAAATATATCTAACACTGTAAAAAAAGCTCCGTTTGAAATTGTTCCGAAAAATGTTTCATCAAAAGCTGATAATCTGGCTAACACAATCGAATTGAAAGCAAAACAGAAAATAAAAGCAATGAAGGGTACAAAAAATAAAACAGCCAAGGCTGCGGCAACAGCCAAGGCTGCGGCAGCATCTAGCTACACAGCAGCAAAAGGACTTATTAAAGACTTAAGCTTAAGCCCAAAAACGGCTGGATTTATTACAGCAATTGCTGCTTTGATGAGCGCTAGCCCTGCCATGGCTCAGCTTAGCCAAAGAAGACCCGGCGAGAAAGGGGGCAAGGGTGCGTCCGGTGCGACGAATACCGGGTATGGCTGGTGGGAGATAGCTGGTGCAGTGGGAACAGCGGCAGTCGTTTTCGGATGCCTCGTTAAGGGGAAAAGTTTCATAAACAAACATGCCAAAAGTCGTTCTAAAAAAATAGATGCTGCGGAGGACGCACTGGAGGACGCACTACCACTACCAGACACTAAAGGTAAGCCGAGCCGGGCAGGGGAGGAAGTTTCGGACATGGTAGCAGTGTCTCTTGGCTTACCTCCGAAGTCATTGCGTGGAAAAAGTGCGAGTGAATTGAGAGCCGCCATGAAAAAAAGCAGAGAACAATTGGAATACAGCAATGCTGAAATTGACAAAGCGATAAGAGAATTGGGAGAGAAGTATCCGGAGGCTGTCGCCGCGGCGCAGGGAGAATTGAAACAAGCACTTAGATACTTGGATGATGTTCCTTCTGAAAAAGTCGATGATATAGTTAATAAATATCTCGGACCTTTCCGAACAAAAGCATTGCCGGGACGCAAGAAGGGCGAGCGTCCACCAATAGAAATGGATTGATAATATATATATAAGAGGGGATTTAGAATGAAAATTACAAAAGATAGATTAAAGGAAATAATAAAAGAAGAGATTGAAAACTCGACAAAAGAAGTTAAAGAGGCAGATCAGCGTCAAAAACCAGAAGACCAGTTTAAGTCTAAAATAAAACCGGATAGCGCTGGTGGTGGTGACGGTGGTATGTTTGATACACTTTTCCCTAGTTCGGGAGCGCCTGACGCGGCTACGGCTAAAAATAGGAAATCAGACGCGGCTGCGGCAGCAAAAGCTAGAACAGCCGCAGCAAAAGCTAGAACAGCCGCAGCAAAAGCTAGAACGGCTGCAGCAAAAAATAAGAAAGCGGGGAGTGCGGGAGCCGACCCAGCTGCAGCCGATCCAGCTGCAGCCGCCATGAAGGGATTCCAGAAGTTCCAAAAGGATCAGCCCAAGGCGACTTACGAGCTTTCAAAGATGATTCAAAAGCATGGGAGAGAAAAAATTGATAAATTTATGTCAACCCCAGAAGGCATTTCCAAGCTTCAAAAGGCAATAGAAAGAAGATTGAAGAAGGGAGGTGAGCGTGTTAGAGTTGGTAAGGATGGCAAACCTACCGTAATGAGCCCAAAAGCTTCATCAAAAGCTTCATCAAAGGATTCATCAAAAGATCCATCCAAAAAGCCACCTTTGCCAAAAAACTGGAGATCTCTTCCAAAAGACAACCCACAAAGAGTTGCTTTTCGAAAGTGGTACATTAAATATGGACCGGGTAAAAATCGCAGAAGGAGATAAGAGTGAAGATTACAAAAGAAAAACTATCACAATTAATTAGAGAAGAAGTCGAAGCTTACAAGATATCACAACTAAGTGAAGTTGATGCTAATGAAGTGAAAGAAGAAGAAGCATATATTAAAGAGATCGCAGATCTTCTTAAGGGTACATACGACACATTCTTTCAGAGTGCCGCGCCTGCTGTTGGTACACCGCAGACCAAAGCAGATACTGGTGAACGTGTAACAGACCAGACAGCACACGAAGATGCTAAAGGAATCCTGTTGGATCTCTTAGGAAATGCTATTGATGAATTCCAAGAAAAGGACTCAATGCACGAAGACGGGCACGATGATGTACCTTCTGCTGTTCGTGCCATGAAGACCATGGCAGAAGATGCTTTGGAGATGCTTGATGCTCTTGAGCAAATGGACGGCAACCTTCCAACTTGGTGGACAAACAAAATGGCTGTATCTGCTTCGATGCTGAACAAGATGCGCGATTATTTGCTTGTACCCTCTGTAGAAGCAGATATTGACGAGCAATGACCAGAAAGAGAGGCTCAGTCTGAGTTGGAAGAGAAAATTGAAAAAGTAAAAGGTGGGTACAAGGCAACTTCGAAGAGTGGTAGAGAGTTATCTAAAAAGCCTAAAAGCAAAAAAGAAGCACAAAAACAATTGGCTGCTGTAGAAATCAGTAAAAAAGAAAGAGGAGAAGGTTGAAATGATTGAAGAATTTATCAATCAGCTCAGAGAAAAGTATTTAAGCGAAGAAAGTCTAGAGGAAAAGCGTGGTCGTAAAAGGCATCGCAAAAAGGCTGCTAAAAAGAAAAAGAAAGCTGATCGTTGTACACGTATTGCCAAGCGCAAATATGATGCTTGGCCTTCTGCTTATGCTTCTGGTGCTGTTGTAAGGTGTCGCGCAGGCAAAATATGGAAAGGCTTATCAGAAGATATGACTGACGAGCAATTGGCAGAAAACCAAGAGTACGAACAATTAGAAGAAGGTCATATGGGTGATAAGCCATATAGATCCGATAAAGACGCAAAGGTAAAAGTTAAAGATATCGTAGAAGATCTAAGAAAATGGTTCGGTCGTAAAGGTGCCCCCGGCAAAACTGGTGGGTGGGTCGACTGTAATACCTGTAGAAAAGACCCAAAGACAGGAAGGAAGAAGTGCAAAGCCTGTGGTAGAAAGAAAGGTGGGGCAGGTGGCGGATCAAGGAAGAAATACCCTAGATGCAGACCAACACCCGCTGCATGCAAAGGTTACAAGCGAAGAGGGTCAAACCTTAAAAAAGAACAAAAGATAGAAGAGATCGAATACAACTATATTAAGGCTAATGATGCAACCTATGATGATGGCAATCCAATCGATTTCATACTTGAGTTTTGGGATGATGTTGTTGTTGAAGCAGAATACAGAGGTAGAAAAGTAAAACTTAACAAGCCTATGCGTGGTGATGTTAAGAAGTTTAAGGTCTATGTAAAGGACCCTAAAACAAAAAACATAAAGAAGGTAAACTTTGGTGATCCTAATATGAGAATCAAAAAGTCTAATCCAAAAAGACGCAAGTCATTCAGGGCTAGGCACAACTGTGATAATCCGGGTCCAAAAACAAAGGCAAGATACTGGTCTTGTAGGAAGTGGTAAAATGATTAGAATAGTGTTAAAATCAAAACAAAAACAAGGCTCGTGCCCAGAAGCAACGCAAGACTTAAAGCTTAATACCAAAAACAGAAATGCGTCGATTAAGGCTGAACACATTCAGTATGGTCCTTTAAATTTGTCCGATGAAAAGTATTGGGACAGGCTAGCAGATCACTGGAATACAGAAGTTAGTGTTGCTAAGAAATCACTTTGTGGCAATTGCGCTGCTTTTGACATTTCTCCTAGAATGCTTGATTGTCTTCCCGGACCCGTGTCTGAACCCATAAAAGATGAAGATGGAAAATTGGGATATTGTTGGATGCATAAATTTAAATGTCATTCGGCTAGAACATGTTACACTTGGGCAGCGGGTGGTCCTATTAGTGAAGACAAGATTTCATATGAATGGCAGGAAAAGAACTAATGAACATTAACCTAGATACGCTCGTGGAAATGGTTGAAAAGCAATTGCTTTTGCAAGAGGACAACACCCAAAATATCTACAAAACTGCTGTTAAGATAAGAGCTAATAACGCTATCTCTGGAGAGACTACTCAAGTTCTCAACGAGATCAGGGGGATATCTGGAGTTACAACGGTTAACCACCTATCACAATATGCCAGAAAGACAGATACATTCAAATTTTCTTTATATGAAATTAAATTTGAATTAATTGGGACAGAATCTAATCCAATATCATACATGAAAAAAACACTCATTCCCGGCATTCGCGCTATAAAAGGCGTTGATATCCAAGATATTCAGGCTAGACCAGAAAAACTTTCCTAAATATTATTTCACCCATATTTATATTATGGCAAAAGACATCCTAACAGCAACATTTTTCTTGGTAATAGCCATTTATTTGGCTGTCAATCTAATGTCTTGCTCCGACATGTACGGAAATAACCCATTCCCAGAGTTTACCGAAATAGTTGAAGAAGACAGTATAGATCTAACAGACCCCGACCTACAATCAAAAGACAGTTCAGTTATCGGTCAAAACGAATCAGAGATCAATAATCACTTTTTATTAAAAGAGCAATACGAGTTAAACTGTCACATTTCTGAATGGTTCTTCTGTCCTCCTTCGATTTTCTCCGAAGCAATATGGGAATTTCAATTGATTACGGACATGTGTGTTGACCCGCCTCAAATAGTTTACATGGGAGAATGCCAGAAAAAGTTTCAATGTGACCCTGCTGATACAAACGTTCAAAAAATACCATGCCTTTATGATGACTACACAATTGGCTTAAAAGATAAGTGGTGCGACAAGGGTAAAATAAAGTTTGGAGAATGTGAGGCTTGTGAAGAAGAAGTTTGCGACGGCATAGATAATGACTGTGACGGGGAAACCGACGAAAATATGCCCCTTGAAGTTTGTTATAGCCAGTGTGGCTTTGGTGATTTGATATGCGTTGAAGGCGAGAAAGTGTGTTATGCCCCAGAGCCAGAAGAAGAAATCTGTGATTATTTTGATAATGACTGCGACGGTCTAATCGATGAAGATCAAAAAAACATCTGCGGAAATTGTGGGGATGTACCGGAAGAGGTTTGTGATGGTTATGATAATGACTGTGACGGAGAAGTAGATGAGGACTTGATTCAGACCTGCTCTACCGATTGTGCCGATGGTTTTGAATTCTGTAATGGTGGAAATTGGATAGGGTGTTCCGCTCAACAGCCTTTTCCTGAATTTTGTGATGGACTGGATAATGATTGTGATGGACAAATTGATGAAGGTTTGGATTGTCTGTGTACTCTACAAATGGTAGGTGCCCTTATACCGTGTATGGAGCCCCCGCTTGAATGTGGAATGGGCTATAAAACTTGTGAATGCTTGAATGATGAGTGTACAGAATTTGGCGTAACTCTTTGTTATGCGGCTTGTTCTTATGATCCCACTCTTGCTGTAGATGGTACATGCGATATGGTGAAAGGCGTTATAGCGGATGAAATATGTAATAACCATGATGAAAACTGTAATGGAGAAATAGACGAAAATCTCACCAAGATGTGTTATACTGGTGATCCTCAAACCATGAATGTTGGTATTTGTATACCCGGCATGATGGTTTGCGAAGCAGGGGCTTTTGGTTCTTATTATGAGCAGCCAAGCGGAGAGCAAGTTTTTATACCAGATTATTGTGATGGGGAAATCCTACCTGCTTTAACTGATGACTGTAATGGAGAAGACGATAACTGTGATGGCTTGGTTGACGATGGGAAGGAACTAGTTGATACAGATATTCTTTTTATTGTTGATGCATCGGGATCCATGAATGATGAAATTGAAGCTGTGATGATCGCCCTTAATCAGTTTGCTGAAAGTTATAAAGATGAAGATGTTATAAAGTGGGCTTTGCTAATGGGTCCATTCAGAGAAAGCTTTTCTAGCCCAAATCAATATAATATGCTTATATCTAACTTGGTATCGTTTAGTGATTTTGTAGCATCCTTTTCATCAATACCAGCGATTGGATGGTCGAACAAGGAAGCAATGCACGATTTGTTATATTTGTCCTTATATAACCTTGTTCCATATGGCAACTTAGCACACCAAATAGAGAACCTATCCTATAACTGGCCCATGGGTGGTGATTCATATACACTCATACCAGATATTCAAGATTTTCATATAAACTGGAGAAATGATTCAAACAAGGTTGTTATTATCGTAAGTGACGAGTTCATGGACTCTCAACTAAAAATGTTCACAGACACATCTGACTGGATGACAATCTACGACGAATGGATTAGAGAACAAGATATTTTAGATATCATTTCTGGTACAATAAACTTAAAAATCTATCCCTTTTCAACTTCCGGTACAAAAACTACAATCAATAGTGGCTTTGAAGTATACGCTACACAGTCTGGTGGTGAATGGTTTAAGCTCACCAACAACCCTGCCGAAATGTATGAAAACTTAATGACTATTATTGGCGAGAATGCCTGTCAATAATCTTTACTTTTGTTTCATATTGTGATATTATTTCCCTATAAACCCTAACAGAGAGAGGCATTATGATCGCAGATGTTGTTCTTGGTCTTCAGCACGGGGATGAAGCCAAGGGTAAGATTACCCACCAACTATGTTCAAAAGGCAACTATACCCATGTTATTCGTTTTAATGGAGGTTGTAATGCTGGTCACACAATTTATCATGAAGGTAAGAAATTTGTAACTCATCATATTCCAGCAGGTGTATTCTACGGTATACCCTCAATTATTGGTCCGGGGTGTGTTGTTGATCCAGATCAATTTTTTAGAGAAATTGAAGAGCTTGAGGCAGCAGGAATCGAGGCAGAATCTCTTGTTTCAATTGCCAAGAATGCTCATGTAATTACAAAATTACACAAAGAGGAGGACGGCAAGGATACCAAAATTGGTACAACTAAAAGAGGAAATGGTCCAGCTTATCGCGATAAGTATGACAGAAAAGGGTTGAGAGCAGAGGATTTAAATTGCTTCGAAGATTACCTTGTTGATATATATGAAGAACTTTATTTCAAACCAGATGTAGAGGTGTTATTTGAGGGTGCACAGGGCTTTGGGTTAGATGTTGATCATGGTGACTATCCATATGTTACGTCTTCGCACTGCACAACTGCTGCCGCGCTTCTCAACGGAGTTCCCCCACAAGCTATACGCAATGTTTGGGGAGTTGCTAAGATTTATGAGACTTATGTGGGCGCAAAGAGCTTCCAGCCGGATGATGAGATATTTGATACCATTCAAGAGGTTGGAGAAGAATTTGGAGCCACAACTGGTCGAAAAAGGCAGTGTAACTGGATGAACCTTCAAGACTTGATGAAGGCTGTTAGAATGAACGGAGTTACAGATCTAGTCTTTAATAAAATGGATGTTCTAGAAAACGTTGGTGAGTGGAAAATGTACAACGGAGATAATACTATAGACTTTAAAGATAAGGAGCACTTAAAGAGTTGGATCACATCCTACCTTAACTTTCACTCTTCTGGTGTCAATAACATCTACTTTTCCGGAAATAAAGATAGAATTTAAAAGTTTTCGTCACTATTTAGTAAGTGATGGAAAATAAACAAAACATTAAAGACTTAATTGAAAAGTTTTATCCTTACGCAAAGGAATCTTTAGGCTTTGATCATCCCGTGCGTGTTATTATGCGTCAAGATGCTGAAAATGCTCAACAATCTCTAGGCAAAACAGCATACTACGATCCAGCAGAAAAACTTATTGTTTTGTATATAACCGATAGACATCCGAAAGATGTTCTTCGCTCTTTTTCTCATGAGTTGGTTCATCATGCTCAAAATTGTCGTGGCGAATTAGATGACCTATCTACTGATGATCATTACGCGAAAGACGGTAAAGGTAGAGAAATTGAAAAAGAAGCCTATTTACAAGGCAATTTCAATGTAAGAGATTACGAAGATAATATTAAATTTCAGGAGTCAAATCATATGAGTAATATTAAAGAGCAAGAAGAGTTAGGTGACATCATAGATAAACTTTACGATGGTCCAAGAGACAAAAAAGGTGTTCCTTTAGAAAAACCTCCACTAAAAAAAGATTGGAAAAAAGATCCAATTGGTAGGAAACAGAGGATTGATTTCCGAAAATGGTATATGACATACGGACCCGGATTTAAGAAGAAAGATTCTAGCAGTACCATGGGTGGTATGACAAACCCAGAGGCACCAGCAACAGATGATCCGTCTTTAGACTATCAGACAAAAGCACCAGACTCTGATTTAAAACAACCCCCAAAAAGAAAAGAGGAGGGTATTCTAAGTACAGGTGAATGGGAAACCCTAATGGCATACTCTTCTGGTGATACTAATGTTACAAAGCAACTAGTTGGCAAAATCTACGATGATGTTAAAAACAAGCATGGTCACAAGGCTGCACAAATTCTAGCAGGCACATTTGATCGAGCTTCGAAAAATTGGAGATCTGATTTTCGAGGGGGCGACAGCATGTTTGGTGCCAGACAAACCCAATTTGATAAATTTGACCCATCACCATATGAATATGAAGCGAAATTAAAAGTTATTGGATTAGACCCAAGGAAGGATCCTTCATTAAATATGATCAAGGGGTACACATTTGGGACTAACTTAAAAAGAATGGATCGCAGCGATTTACAAGAAGGAATTAATAAAATGAAAATTACAAAAAGGCAACTCAAATCAATTATTCAGGAAGCAATTGGGATGTTGTCCGAAGGCAAGGGTGAATTTCCAGATTTAACTGGTGATGGAGAAGTCACGCAGGCAGACATCCTTAAGGGGAGAGGGGTTAAAATGGAAGAGCAAGAGCAGGTTCCAAAAGAAAAGCCACCTTTGCCAAAAAACTGGAGATCTCTTCCAACCGACAACCCACAAAGAGTTGCTTTTCGAAAGTGGTATACCACTCATGGACCGGGAGCCAAGAAGAAAAAGGATTCCACGTTTGGAGATTTGCCGTCGACTGCTGCTGGAATGGAGAAGGCGTTTGACAAAGAAATGGCTGCGAATATTGCTAAAGGAAGAGAAAAATCTAGTGCTCAACTTGGGGCTATGGGACCTGCAGCCGATATTGCGAGTGCTGGAGACTTAGATAAAGCCATGGCGAAAGCACAAGGAGTTGATGTTGTCGGAGAGCCGGTGAAAATAGCATCAGCGCCAACATCAGGCAGTCCTAAATTTTCTAAAGACGCTCAAGACGTTCTAGATGTTGTTAAAAAAGTGTCAGACATGCCAGCTTCAAAAGAAGAACATATGGCCATGGTGAAGACAGAGCTTATGGCTAATAAAGACGTTCAAAAAATATTTAAAGCAATTGATGAATTCAACAAGTCTGGTGATGAAACAATGAAAAATATAGCTGATTTTATAAATCAATCTATTTCTGATGAAAATCAGATGGCTCAAGAAATACCACAAGACATGGATGTGGATGAAAAAATACAAGAAAATAACGACATTTGGTATAGCTCAAATCTATATGAGTCTTTAAAATCCAGATGGACAAAAAAAGGAGATAAGTAAAATGCCAAGCCCAAGAAGAAGAAGATTAAAAAGAATGTTGAGATCAGGTCTCATGAAAGCAGCCGAGGTTGTGGAGGCTGCAGCAGATGCTGTCGCTCCAGCGCCCGTAAAAGAAGAGGCTCCTCTTGTAGAAGAACCTGTAGTTAAGAAGGCTCCAGAATCAAAAAAAGCCGCTCCAAAGAAACAAGCAGCTAAAAAACCTGCCAAAAATTAAATTTTTTAATGAGTAAATAAAATGGCTACATATTTTGTATCACAATTAACAGGTAATGATTCTAATGCTGGAACGTCTATTGACGCTCCAAAATTAACAATTAATGGCGCATGGTCTCTTACTGTGACAGGTGATAGTATCGAAATCATAGATAGTGAAACATATACAGGTACAAATAATCATACTTTATCGTTACGTGTTATCGACGACATCACAGTGAAGGCAAGTACCGGGAAAACTCCAATTATAAATGGAGGAGACTCTGCTGCCTATTTCATAAAATTTGATGAGAATTATACATTCAGTGGATTAACGTTTCAAAACTTTGTTGCTGGTGATAATGGTATATTAACGCACAGAACTACGTCTGGGATCACTACCTTAACAGTCACAGAATGTATATTCAGGAATAGTACAGGTCAAATATTAGATCTAGATCAGGTTGATACGCTAACAACTATAGAAAGATGCCAGTTCTATAATAATGCTTCGCAGCAGGAGAGTGGTGGCGGTTCGGCTGCGGTTCAAGTTAGTTCTGGTACAAATAGAGTTAACATAAGCAATTGTTTATTTTATAATCTAGGACCAAGAAATGTCGGCTTTAATATCATAGATTCTCGAAATGATAACACTAGTATAACCCATTGTACATTTGCTAAAAGAGACGCATCAGTGGTGAATCCCCAAATTCCGACGCGGCTATTCAGAATTGGAAGAGGAGATTTTAAATTCAACATACTATATGAATTTGAAGCCTCTGCCGAGACCATTGCGGCAGCAACAGGCGCAGATATTCAATACAATGTTTTAGGAAATGATAGCAGTGTTTCAGGATCATGGTCTGGATCAGCGGGACCTTTTAATGGCGGTACCGCTGCAAATAATCAATTTGTCACCTCGGACCCCGGATTTGTTTCCTATACGGCTAATGACTATCGATTAACTGCCGTTGCTAGATCCATCGCTGTCGACTCAGCATCCGGGTCAACTGAAACAGTCGATATAACAAATCAAAATCGATTAACTTTAGATAAATTAGCATATGATAGTGGAATTTTAGACATGGGGTGTTACGAGACTAGCTTTTGGTCTGCGGAGACCCCAGAGTCGCTTCCTCAAATAGGGTCTGATTTTACCATAAATAGGAACTTAAATGCCAAAACACAGTGGAATAGGGCACTGGATACCGCTACTGATTCGAATCATACTGTAGAGCAAGTTCCGTTTTCTGTTGCTATGAACGGACCTATACCTTCTATTATCAGGACAAATCCTAATAGTGGATTTTCTTATAAATTAGAAACAGGAACTCGGGGGCAATCAAGTGGTCGATCTCCCAACAAAATGACAGGAGGTACGCCTGAAGGGGGGCGAAGGGGCAGACAAGAGACGAGTAGAGCAGGCAGACAAGAGACGAGTAGAACAGGTAGGACAGGCAGGGAATAAATTTAACGGATAGTTAATAAAAGGATTTTAAAATACACATGGACTATTATAAACTAACAAAAGATTTCTTGGTTAATGAAGGTAAGGCACCAGATGCCAATATATTAGCTTATGTTCAGGCATTATCAGAGACTATTGCTAATATGAAACCTCGATCACAGGCAGAAGGGCGTCGTTTGGTTATGGCAAAACAACAGCTTAAAGAAATTAATAAAATGGCTCGCAGAATGCAAGAGCAAATTAGTGTCCTAGAAGAAAGGGTGAATGTCCTTGAAGAGATTAAAGAGGATATAGATAATGGTAAAGTTAATAGCTGAAGGAGGGGTTGCTGGTCATCTAGCGCACCTCTATGACAACCGAGGCTTAACATTTGAAAAGTTAGCAG
>Ga0098061_1001090_pt1 | contig 13154 bp, 12 predicted proteins | sample 22_taG_FD_92579 | JGI IMG/M metagenome (GOLD analysis project Ga0098061, IMG submission 92579) | Marine viral communities from the Subarctic Pacific Ocean - 22_ETSP_OMZ_AT15343 metaG | ecosystem: Environmental > Aquatic > Marine > Oceanic | place: Subarctic Pacific Ocean | collected 2015-01-20 | reverse complement strand
TCTTAGGTAAATCCTTTGGCACATTTCCAAGAAAAGCCGATTTTAATACATTACCCAATCCAGTTAAACCACCTTGTGGTTCACTAAATTCATTTTCTTGAGGACCAGGACCACCATTTATAACAGTATTTCTGACAAATTCACCATATGTAGAGGATTTAAATAACGAACCAATTGACATTGGATCTTCCCTATCTAATAAAAATCCTAATCCAACATTTGGCACCTGACCGCCTAAAAGTCTTACAAGAGAACCCATTGTAGATAATGGATTATATAAATTCTTAAATCTTTGATTTCCAGCTTTCTTTTCGAGACCAAGACTATTATCATTATAAACAACCTTTGAATTTAACCCAAGAAAGTTTTGTTTTGCGATAAATAATAAACCGGCGGATGATGTTAAAAACTTACCAATTCGTTCAACATCATTTATTGATCTTTGAATTGGAAATTCCCTACCAAATGTTCTTTTATCACCTTCATTTAAAATTTTACTTATATGATATGGTTCTCCACCCCTAAACCCCTCGCGCGCTAATAGTTTGAATCCACCTGGATTATTTTCCAACCCACTCCTATTAAAATTTAATGACACTGATAAATCTGTTACATCATTTGATGTTTGATCATCGTTATATAACAAATCAAACTGTTTAGACTTTTTATATTCATTAATATTACTGGGATGGTTAGTAAAACTAAATGATGATTCTGGTCTATCCACATTAAATGTTCTCGATTTTTTAAAATATGGGAATCTATCAATACCAATTGTGTATTCATCATCGTATTTTGTTCCAGTATATCCAGTTTTATAATTTATAGAATCATAAGTTTTATTAGAAACAGAATCATCAAATATTGCCGATAAATCTGGAATATTCGTTGGAGCTCCAGGTGTTTCACTCAAATATTGTCCATATCTACTATTACCAATTGATAATGGAGAAAATTGAAATGCTTCTAATCCATTATGAGTTAATGTACCATAATTTTGTGATGTAATGTTTATAAATTTAGAATTTCCACGATCACCTTCACCAAAAGTATATCCAGATTTATTAAAATTTAAAGTAAATCCATCCGGAAATGGTTGAGGTGATATATAAGTAAACCCACCTTTAACTGAATTTTGGTAATCAACTATATTATCGGCGGGGGTATTAAAATCGTATAATGAATGGTGTGAATAATGATCATCAGGTAATGGGCTATTTGATAACCCACCACCAGAATGCCTACCTCCAATCTGTGAGTTGTTATTTCCCACACCTTCAGCAAATACACTACTTAAATGTTCTAATCCCAATTTAATTCTCCGTTATTTCGCAACTGATTCAATTCCACCAGCAACTGATTGACCAATCCCTTTTAAAGCAGAACCACCAAATCCGAAATATGATCTCATTTCGTCTCTTAATAATTTTATTTCATCTGTTATTTCTTCTGTATGTAAAACCGTTTCCTTACCAAATGAACCTTGTGGATGAACTAAAGTAGCACCTTGTAAATCAGCACCCATGCCGGATGGTAGTGTTTGGAATGATGGTAACGCTGATAATGTAGCCCAAACACCAAGTGCCCCAGCCAAAGCAACCGCAGTGCCGACACCCAATGTAGCAGCACCAGCTCCAAATACCATAGCAGCAGCGTTTGCTGCCGCTACTGCTAATGACACTGTTTTCCAAATCAACATAACACCAATAACAGTTTTTATAATTCCAGGTAAATTAGCTAATCCATCAGCAAGTCCTACTACAAATTCTTTCATTTTTTCTATGTTTTCACTATTTTCCACCCATTTACCAAACTTACCAACAGTTTCTTCAATTACGGGTCCAACTGTATTTAATAATTCAGCTCCTATCGATTTAACCTTATTTATTATAGCTGTTAAGTTAGATATAGCGTCTGGGCCTGCTATTTCAGCGAATGACTTTTGTGATTCCAACTTACCGTGCTCACCTACCAGCTTAGCCATATCAGTAACAGTTACACCAATTGATTTAGCAATAGCTTCTCGTTGTAATCTGTTCATTTTATTAAATTCGTGTTCACCACCAAGTTGTTTTAAAACTTCATCCATCATTCCAGTTAAATCGTCATTTAATGCAAGTTCTCTTGCTTTTTGGAAATTCAATTGTCTTCCAATCATAACAGATGCTTCAATTTCAGCGTTTAATGAACTTTGAAAGTCAAGTAACCCACCAGCTATACCTTCAATTGCAGATAACCCCAACCCAAGTTTCTTTGCTTGAACTGCGGCTTCTAATACATTTTTACCACCATCCTTCATATGTTTAGCGAAGAAATCTGAATTAGCTGCTATATCCTTCATTACCGCTTGTGGAGCTACATCATTTGCTTCAGCTAAATGGTATGCTGATTGAGCGAGGTCTTTTGATTGTTTGAATGTAAGATTTCCAATAGACATAAGAGCGCCAAATAAGTTAGCACCTTCATCAGCACTTAATCCCATACCAACGGCAGAACTTGCTATATTTTTAGACATCTTAGCAGATTCTAATACACCAAATCCAAACTGCGACGATAATGTATTTGTCATTGATATAGCGTCTCCCAACCCAAGTCCAAATTTTGTCATTTCAACACTCGACTGAAGTAATGTATCTTGTAAGTTTCCTGTTTCGGCACCAGCGACACCGAAACTTTTACCTAATGTATCCACTTGAGCAGCGAATGCAAATGCAAGTTTCTTTAATCCCATAAATAATCCGACTAATAGTCCACCCTGTACTATCTGTTTTTTGAATGCATTAGATGCTCCTTCTGTCAAATCTTTTACACCTTTTTTAATACTTAATTCTTTGATTTGAGTATCTAAGGATTCTTTGTCTAACTTTAGGGATTTTACTACTTGGGCGTTAAATCCCTTCTGAAATCTACCCGATTTGCCTCTTGATTTTGACAGTTTTTCATCTATTTCAGCTTGCCTACTTTTCAGTTTGGTTAACCTAGTATCCAAACTTAAATCTTTGTTTCCAGCTTGTATCATAATATTAAGAGTTTTTGCTCTATCTTTTACACTTTTAGTAAGTTCTTCAGAAGTATTTAATTGTTCTTGTAAAAGTTTAGAGAATGCATTTGTTAAATTATTTTGATCTTTTAACCCAGCATTTATCTGTGCTTGTACATCTCGTCTATCTTTATAAATTTCATTTTTATCTGCCATTTATCTAAATATCCTTTATAAAGTCACTTAACTTATGCTGTTTTAATTTAATTTTTTCCTTTGAACCGAAACTAGCTAATTCATCGTTCATCATTTGTTCTAGATTACTGACTTTTTTATTCAAATCTTTGATATTATTCTTTATCTTTTTATTATTTTTTAATTCAGGATGTCCTTTAAATATTTTTAATAAACTATCAAAAAATCCTTCTGATAAAATATTTTCATTATTCATATATGATTGTTTCTTTGACATGCTATATTCTCCATTTGATAGTAATTCATCATATATAAATATCAATAATGTGAAAAATCATCTTTTAAATTTAGGTGGGGTGGTATATCCTGGCACTTTCTTATTAGCCTTTTCTACTTGTTCCTTTTCAGCATTTTTAACTTTAAGTAATTCAGCCAAGTAAAATCTGCGTAAATAAGATGGCATAGAATATACATCATTATGAGTAAAACCTTGCCCATAATAAATTAATTGAAATATTTCTTCGTGGATTTTTGGTCTATGAGACGGAAGAAGGCCAAAAAAACTCGGTAGTTAAAGGTATATCCACCTCAACCACCGTACCCCCTATTTCCATATCTTGTTTCAATTCAATGTCAGGTGATACTTCAGCTATTTTATTCCTTAATACTACTGAATCTCTTGATAACATATTTTCAACTAAAACCGATATTTTGTTTTTATCAGTTTCACCATCAATAGAAATAACAGAATATTTTAATCGTGTTGTTAATTCTGACGATATTTGGTTTCCGATTTTTTGTTTGGATTTGACTTCCTGTTCTATTTGTTTTTCTTCCTTACCAGTCAATAGTCTAAATTTTATATTTTGTTTTGATATTGGTAATTTTATATCAAATTCATTAATTTTTACACCTTCAGGTAAATGTTTAAATGGACAATCAGCAAGATTAAATGTATGTTCAGTTTTTGCACCTGTATCTGGATCTGTAATTTCAGCATTGTATTCAGGTCCATACGCAAGAATGCGAGTAGCAACCATAACTGCGTTTTTATCACCTAAAATTAAATCATTTGATGTTACACCTTGAGTCATAATTAAAGAATCCAATAATCTATCTATAACAACACCCTTTTTAATAAGATTCTGTGATGTAAGAATATCCTCTTCTTTTGCCGTCATATATTTGATTTCAATCTTACCCGATGATAGTGGACTATCTTTTGAATATAATTTACCTTTGCTTGGTAAATCTATTGTTTCACTTGGAAATTTATATTCTTGTTTATCTTCCATTGTTTTATACCTCCATACTTCGTCTAAACCAACCGAAGTAAAATCTATCTTGTTCTGGTTTACTTGTTACTAAATCTGAATAATACTTAACTCTGTAAGCTCTAACTCTATCTACTTCAACACCATTCATAGCCTTAATAGTTGCTGGACCCATACCACCATCTACCTTTAGATTTTTACCTTTATTATTAGCTGCTCGCTGTAGAATTTTAACTGCTGTTCCTCTGCCCATATTCACACACATATCAAAAAAGATATGTCTTAGATTTTCAGGTAACTGAGGTACTCTATTCTTTACCCAATAATCATCATAATATATTTTTGTGGCTTCTTCTTTTGTGAGATTTTTTATATCAACATCTGGATAGAATCGTTTTGTTATACCCCAATTGGTCTCACCTCCGAGATCATTTGGATCATTTACATAACCACCTTCGTGTTCTAACACTTTTTCTATTATTTCATCGAATTTCATACTGATAACCTTATTGTTTATTTTAAATAACCTACATAACATTTCATATATAAATATATAATAAAACGAAAAAACCCCCAACTTTTGTTGAGGGTATTTCTTGATATATTTAGTACAACTATATTAAAATTGAAGTATAGCGTAATCGTATCGAAGTGTAACAGTAATTTCAGCTGGATCATTTGTACCGAAATCTAAATCTCCAAATGATGCGTCTTGAATCCAAGCACCTTTTAATGACCACTCTTCAACTACATCACCGACTGGACCTAAAACTTGAATTGAACAATCTTTTTTGTAGAAATCTGAATACCCATCACGACCTGTTACCGATTCGTGTCCTAATCTAACCCATTCCATAACTGCTTGAGCGGCTGATGGAACAATTGGGTCATACATAGTAATTTGTAATGTTTGCCAAGCACCTTTACCTTTAACATATCTTTTTACATTCATATGATTTAATTCAACTTCTTCAAATGTAATTTGAGGTCTGTTTGCTGTTTTAATCATATAGGCTGGAATACCATCAATCTGCATTATAAACCGATTCTTTAGTTTCGGTTCAAAGGGTGTAAACATTATATCATTAGCATCTATTAACTCTGCCATTATATTTCTCCTAAATATCGGTTACATAATTTCATATATAAATATCAATAAAGACAAAAAACCATCAAATAAATGATGGTTTTCTGATTGTATTATTATTTTAACCCATCTTATTCTGGGAATGTAGCACCTGTTGGTTGAACTGTAAAGTCTAACACAATAAACTCTGCTGTTCTTGTTGGTTGAACAAATATTTGCCCATATAATGTGTTTCTATCAACTACATCTGGAGTATTATTTGTTTCATCCATTACCACTTTAAATGCTGTTAAACCTGAATTAGATTGAACTTGTTCCAAGAATGGATTAACGATATTCAAGAATCTTCGCCTTGTAGCAGTATTGTTCTGTTCAAACACTAAGAATCTTGATGATGAAGCAATGAATTTCTTCACTTTAATCAATAATCGTCTTACATTCACTCTATCAAGAGCAGATGCTTTCTTTTGTAGAGTCTTTTGACCCCACGCAGTAACACCTTGTCCTGGGAATGTAGCAATTGGATTAACATTTGATTCATATAAAGTATCACGATTTCCGTGAGTTAACTTCCGTTCAGCTTGAATAGCAGTTTCAATTCCACCACGATTTAAACCAGCGGGAGCAAACCAGGGATGAGCCACTTTATCATTGAAAGCGTAAATTCCAGCCATAGCAACTGATGGAGGCACCCATACATTTCTACCAAGAGTTGAATCTGGTACTTGAACCCATGGCCAATACATAGCAGCGTAATTTGAATCTTTAGCTTCTGCTTGTGTTGTCGCTCCTGCTATAGTTGAACCATATACTACCGGATCTGCGATAACGAAACAATCACCTCTATCTTCTGCAGTTTGAATTGCTTTTTCAATAACAGCACTTCCATTATCATTAGTAACACCTGGTAATAGAATCATATTAATATCATATTCATCTTGATTAGCAAGTAAGTCTAACGCTTCTGAATATGATGTTCCACCATTAACATTAGTTAAATCACTGACATTAAATCCCTGTGAATTTGATGAACCATTACCACTCCCATCAATACTACCAAAGAAATTTTGTGGATGTTGAATATTACCATCAGTTCCACCTTGAAATGCGCCATGCGAAGAACCACTACCAACAGTAGGTATTAGACTTCCAGATGATGCATAACTTGGATATTTAGCAACATTAACAGCGCCATTTTCATCAAGATAATCAGGAGTTTTAAATACATTAGCAACTCTAATATATTTAGATTTTACTAAATTTTCACCAGTCGGTTGTAAATATGTTCCATCATCCGTTTTAATTTGCAAATACTGACTACCAATTATCTTTTCAATATAATTGTTAGCATTTGGATCAAGAGAAAGATTATTCCAAGTTTCAATAGATTGTTTTCTCTTTTCAATATCATCACCTCGTCTGATTACTAAAGTAAATGTGCCTTTTTTCAAATTCCTACTTGATATTTCATATCGTAAATTATCTTTTGAACCGGAAGGTAACATTTTAGTCGAATCTACTGTTCCACCATTACTATTCATTATAGCACCATCTGCTAATGTATGAATTTCAAATGCAGTTCCACCTGTACCAGCAGTTTCACCACTCATTGAACCTGAACCACCAGTAAAAAGTGCAGATGATGAAGCCATTGAGTATGAACCCGTGTAGAAATTTACTAAACCATCAGTATTTGATGCTGATATTGTTAAACCATGTGTAGATACATTATTATTAACGGCTAAAACAAAATTATTTGCTTGTGTGGTTGCTGATGAAGCAGATGTTATATATATTTCTGTTGAACTATTATCAAAATTTGTATTATCAGTTACAAACATAAAATCAACACCACCAATAGTAAATTCTTGATTTAATATATTACCAGCTGTTATTGTAAATGAACCACTACCAATTGTTGCTGCGACCGAAGTTCCTCCACCTTCAATCGATGCTGATGCTTGACTATATGTTCCATCAAGTATTCTAACAACAGTTAGTTTACCTGAATGTTTTAAATAATTCTGAGCCGTTAATGATGTTAAGTATGTGTAATCTTGGCTACCACTTGTAAAACTATCACCAAATTTCTGTTGAAATTCTGAATATGATGATACTACTGTTGGAACTAATGCTGGACCCTTGACAGTTGGTCCAACTATTGCGGCGCCAATATCACCGATAGCGGCTGGTAAGAATGATTGGTCTATTTCACTTGTAAATACACCAGGACTTACTATTTTTTCTGCCATTTTCTTTCTCCTAATTTAAATATTTAATGCATTAAATGTACACTTTTTGGGTGTAGATTATCATATATAAATATACAATTAAAACTTCAAACGATGATATTTATATAAATATTTACTATTTATTTGAAGTAAATGTACCCGATTCTGGATCTAAAGTTCCATCACCATATTTTTTAGTTACCCCATCGACAAATTTCTGTTCTTTTTCTTGAATTTCATTGAATTTTGATTTCAATTCCATTTCAGCATTTGATAATGATTCAATTTGCATTTCCAATCGTAACTTAGCAACTGATAATTGTCCTAAATTGTTTTGAACTTCCATATATGATGTTTGAATTTCTTTTAATTCACTCATTTCATCTTTTGTGAATTTCGTGGCGTCTTCGTATTTTTGAGCCAACTTTGATTCTTCTGTCATTGTAACCTCCTACTTGTTATTTTACTTGATCATCTGTAGCATCGCCTTCTAATCCAAATACAACTTTGGATGGTGATAAAGCTCTGGATGCTTCAAATATATGACCATTTATTAATTGTTTACTTGTTTCTGGTAATATATAACCACTTAATTTCCAAGTAAATGTTGTTTTTATTATCTTTTCAGTATCAAGTGTCATTTCCGATGAATCTGAAAATCCACCTTCACTTGTTCCTAAAAATTTATAGTTTGTAGAATCACCAAAATATGTACTTTCGTGATATAAGAATGTTTCTAATATTAAATTCATTTGTTCTGTATAATTAGTCATAACAACAAATTCATACATACAATTTACAAAGTCTGGCATACCAGTAATCATACTTTCTATTACAGGTCTCTTACCTGTTTGAACAGCAAATCTATCATATCTATTTGTCTTAGACCAACCTTGTGATCTTGTAACCAATATCTTTGAACCATCAACATCGAAATCCATTGATTGCTGCATAGCATCATTCATTTCTACATTTGTTCGTTTGAATACAATTAGTGGTAACATAATTGAATTATTTTTATCTCTTAAAGCACCATTCTTTCTAACATTTTTCCACCGCTCTTCATTACCATACATTACAGGAACTTTTATTGTATCTGTTCCATCTTGGACTTTTATTGTCATTATATTTTTCAAATGACCCATTAAAGTTGTATCAATATCCTTTAATGTGATGGCATAATTCTTTGTAAAGTCTTTAATCATTACTGATTCACGACTATTTCCTTTATCTCTATTCTTGAACCCATTAACTGATATTTCAGCTGAGCGATTATATGGACCTTTCGCTCTATCACCTTGTGATTTTGGGTATTTATTTGTAATTGGTTTAACAGCCATTATACTTTATCCCCTCTTCGTCTTCGTTCTCTAATTCGTAATGCTTTTAACTTATCTTTTTTAGTTAATACTTTACCTATTGTTACTTCAGATTTAACAGCATTCATATCAACCTGGTTGATAGCTATTTCCCTTTGAATATCTACTTCGATAGCTTCTGTTCCTGTATGTGATTTGGTTTCACCAACTGCATTTCCAAATCTATCAATTTTACCCATCATACGATTCATCATTTCTTCTAATTTTAGATTTCCATTTTCTTCAGTTGGCGCTTGATAAACCTTTTCACCATATAAATTGTCATCACTATCATCAAATTTGACATTTCCATTCACTTCTTTCTGTGGTTCTGACTGAGCCACATAATTCGGATTTCGTGTATCAAATCTGGTTATTGTTTTTCCTACTATTTTCTGAACTGCCATATCTTACTTACTTCTTTCTTCTATTTGTAATCCCGACAATCTTACTCTATGAGCATTAGCTTTTATTTGATGTTTAAATCCTTGATGACCATGTAACAATTGAGGTTCTGTTACAGTATTAATTTCAAAATAAATATCATTCCAATCAACAATATCACCAATTTCAGGATAGAAATCAGCTTCTGATAATGTTGTTCTATGGAAATACATTTCTATTGTAAAATTAGCATCAGCGCCAACACCATCTTCAAATGTAAATTCTGGATCATTATACTGAATTAAACAATTAACCCTAAAACCTTGATTGTAATATTTGGTTGATGATTCACCATACATATTTTCTTCAGTATTTTCAACTGATACTTTGTATATATCCACAGTTTGCCCAATTATTCCATCGATTAATTCTTCATTAACTGCATCTATAAAATCGACTTCCTTTTGGGGTAAAAATAGCGGTTTATTAGTTGCCATAAAATTATCCTATATAAATACCAAGTGGAGAATGTGCTAATACTTGTCTATTAGCATCAGCTTCTTCCGCTTCGGCTTTGGCTTTTTCTGTTAATGATACTGTTTCTAAAAATTCTTTTAATTCATCAAGTAACAATGTCTTTTCTTCTCTACCTTCAGCTTTCAGTGATTCACCATCCATTGATACTTCACCATTTGGAAGTGGCATTGAAGCGTATTTACTCCTGATGATACCTAATAATTCTTTTGATAAGGCTAATGTCATCTTTCGTATCCATTGACGACCTGATGAATTTATTTCTGAATATGTTAAAAATTTATAAGGAACATTACTTGGATCTGATACCTTACTTGATGTGTGACTTCGTGTAGTTGAACCCTTATCATCTTTAAGATAATATTGAAAGTATATTTTATCACCAGCGTCAGTATCTTTTGGTACTGGGAATATTCGTAATTGATTATTTATTAATTCAAATGAATAAGCTGATTTTCTAATTTTATCACTTGTTTCGACAGCATTTGCTCTTGATATATCGTGTGATATTGGTCTTAATACGAATGATACTGCGGGTGATACATTTCCCATACCAAACGCGTCTAACATTTGTTGCTGTTCATATGTTCCAGCATATGGATCATAAAACTTTGACACAGCCGATGGTCCGTAATTGAATATCCTTTGAATTTCCAATCTTTTACTTGAATGTGAACCTGTAATTGTAGCATCGGACTGTAAATCATAAACTTGTTTTGAACCACTCAATGTTATAGAACCAGTATGCATTGTAACACTACCACCAACATGCGCTGATGTTCCATATTGTTCTGATAAAGCAAATGATAATCCTAAATTCGGATGTTGTGGTTCAAATGAACCTGTTGAATTAAATGTTGAACCACTTTGTTTATCTTCATTACCATAAGAGTTCCACATCCAATTCTTTATATTGTAATTATTTATATGTTGTGAATATTCTGATACAGATTCCTCAAACATAGCATAAATTGAACCTGAATCAAATTCAAGTTGCATAACTGGATGACCCAATCTACGAGCAACCCATTTACATACATTAATACTTTCAGATGCAAATGTTGTATCACTATCGTATATTCCGAATGGTGTAGAACCAGTTGTTAATGCTGATGTTGTTGGGTCTGCGTATATGTAATTAAACTTTGACATTAAAATCTCCAAATAGATATTTCTTTACATCTATAAATATAACATAAAACAAAAAACCCTATCAATTAAGACAGGGTTTTATGTATTGTTTATTTTAACTTGTTATACTAAATATTACAGTACATTTAAGTCTGCGATATGAATCTTACCATAAAATTCTGGCCGGATCATTTTCTTAGCATATCGTGTCATCACACCTTTTCTTGGAGTGAAATCAGTTGGGTCATAAACAAGAGGAGTCATAATCAATGGAACATATGGAGCATATACAGCACCTGTTTCCAAGAAGTTTGAACCTCTAAAACCAACTAAGATAGTATTTTCAGTCATATAAGGATTCTTATAAATTGAGAATCGACCATCAATACCACCGATTTTACTTACACCCATAGCGAACTTCGTATCAGCGTTGCCTGACTGAGTATTATACCCTGGAAGTGATTCCAATAGAGTAGCTACTTTAGGCGAACAAACAACAAAGTTAGCGCCACCACGAAGTGTCAAACGATGAATTTCATTGGATACTTTTTGAATCTTAGCACCCAGTGTTTGCCACCATTCAAATCGTGTTCCTGTGAAACTGTTAGATGTGAATGTTGATGTGTTAGCATCATAATCTTCACCTTGTTTAGCTGACCAATAATCAGTTGTTGTAGCATCTGAAATCAACATATCAAGAATTTCAAGATCAATTTCCATTGATACATATTCTGATAACATTGATGTCAATTCTGCTTCAGCATCTACACTATGATAAGCGTTAAGATCCTGTGCTAATTCAGGTGTCCACACTGCTTTCAATTTACGAGTTTTAGCAACGATTGCTGAACTGTTTAATTGTAAGTCAACTTCAGGTATAGCCATTCCATTACCACTCGTTGATTCAAAATCACCACGAGTTACATCTGTTGGAGCTAATGAATAACTAACTTCAGCAGCAGCAACAGCCATATGTGAACCTGAATAAAAGAATGTTACAGTATCACCACTCACCGATGTAAGATGTGGATAGTTTTTAGCAATCGCAGTATCCACCAATTCAAATGAACGAGCCGCTTTTAAATCAGCACCTAATCCACTTGAATCCCAAGTTACTTTTTTCAAAGAACCAGCAGATACTGAAGCTGATAAATCAGCATCGAAATTCACTTCCGCAAGTGAAGCAGATGCAGCTACTGTATTAGCAGATGCAGATACACTATGTTTAATTGAATAGTCGTATTTACCAGCACCATATAAACCACCTTCACCGTGTGTATCACGATCAGATGATGGTGTAAGAGCACCGGTTGTACCACCTAATGAACCGCCTGAATTAGCACCACCATTCGCAGTACCATATTTAAAGTCTAAGTAAAATACTAGACCAGATGGTAAATTCATTGGTTGAACTGATACAAAGTCTTGAGCTGCAATTTCACCAAAAATTCTACGAACTAATGGTAAAGCAACACCAGACCATTCTTCTGAATTGGATGATGTACCTGTTGAAGAAACACCAGCAGCTTCAGAAATTAACTGACGAGCTTGGTTTTCTAATAATTGTGCCATAGCACCTTGTTGAAAGTCCTCATTTAAACCATCAAGAAGTCCTGTTTTATCCCATTTTGAAACGAGAGCTTTGGATTCTTCTTTTTGTTTTCTCATAGGACTTGCGTCTAATAACGCTTTTTTTACATAATCACTCATGATTATTTTCTCCTAATTATCCGTTTATGATACCAGCAAGTTTTCTAAATCTATTAGCGGTTTCTTCTTCTTCCGTAATTACCTTACGAGATTGTTTTGAAGATTTTGTTGAGCCGATAACAGAGCTTGCTGATTCTTTAATATTATTTTTTCTTGTGATTGTAGTATTATCACCGAACTGTTCTGCAAGTGTAGAATAAACAAGTTTAATCTCTCTTGTAGTTTGTGCTCTATCAAATGTTTCAACCACCTTTAATTTCTGACCGTTAT
>Ga0098061_1001089_pt1 | contig 13161 bp, 6 predicted proteins | sample 22_taG_FD_92579 | JGI IMG/M metagenome (GOLD analysis project Ga0098061, IMG submission 92579) | Marine viral communities from the Subarctic Pacific Ocean - 22_ETSP_OMZ_AT15343 metaG | ecosystem: Environmental > Aquatic > Marine > Oceanic | place: Subarctic Pacific Ocean | collected 2015-01-20 | reverse complement strand
TACGACGCGGCTGGTGCAACTGGAGAAGCTGCAAGTGCAAAACAAGAGTTTATTGACGTTGTTGCTGGCAAAAAAGGCTTCTTGGGTGATTGGGGTGATGATGCTCCAGCCAATGTTGAATGGTTAACCAAGCATTTTCCAGTAGCAGGTTACACATACGAAGCTGTAGACCGTGATAAAATAAAAATATCAGGATTTGGTGTAAGTAAAACTTTTAAAGTTGATCCAAATGATATTTCTTTTACTAAAAATAAAACAAGAGCACAAGAAATATGGGATTTTATGTTTGAGAATTATGATACTGAATATACACCACCTGAGATCAAAGCCCCAATAGATTTTTCAAATTTGATAATTCCCAAATAAATGCAAGAGTATTTATACAACAACCAAGTTATTACAGAAGCAGATTTATTAGCCGAAGCTAACAAGAGAGATGTCTCTTTAAAGACTTTAATGGAGAATAATAAAGACAAAATAAAACTAAAACCTTTTTCACAAGAGGAATTGTCTAATACTATGTTTAAATGGGAAGGGCAAGATGTCAGTTTTAATGATCTTAATGTAGAAGCTACAAGAAGAGGTATAGATGTAAGTGATTTAATTGCAAATAATAGAGACGGGTTATCAAGTGATAGTCGTTTAGGTGAAACGTTTGGATTAGATAGTCATGCTAGTGTTAATGATGCTGCCGCTAATGAATTTGGTGTAGATCCAGACGTGTGGAGATTGAACCAAGAATATATCAGTGGTAGTAGTATATTTGATACTGACGACTTTTGGAATGACGTTGGTAGATTGTTTATAGTAGGTGGTAAGGTAGGACTTAAAAAGTTAGCTGAACTTGTTACACCCGATCAACCAGAGACAAATCAAACACCTGCAGAAATTGATAAAACAACAACTAGCTGGGCCGTACAAGCGAGTAACAATGTTGAATTAGCTAAAATAATGCTCTCTGATCATGTGTCCACGAGTACAGTTGCCTCTGCGATGAAAATTGCTTCCTCTCCTAGTGATTGGCCGGCGGGTCCCGCAGGTGGAGGTGGTATAAGAATTGGTGGTATGAAAACGATGACAGCAGTAGGAGAAACACAACTTGCTAACGAAACGTTTAATAACCAATTCTTTTTAGAATATATAAATACTCCAGATTCAAAACATTATGATCCTGAACTCGAAATAGGTTCTATAATCAAAGTACCAGTATCTGAGATTGACGAAGAAGGTAATTGGCAAGAACATTGGAAAAAACATTCAAGATTTCTTAACAAGGATAATGCACATGTGCAAAACGCAATAGACAAGTTAACTCGTTTGAGAGGTGGTAAGAAGGAAGATATCTTTAATAGAAATATAAAAGAGGAGTCTATTTTACCGACAATTAATAGCGATGGTTATCCATTTTTATCAGACATAGATAAATCTATAGTAGATGCATTTGGTACAGAGGATTTTAAAGAAAAAGCGGAAGAAGCGGGTTATAAACCTTTACTCCGTAGTGACGGTAGTCTTATAGGGTGGGAGAGAATAAGCACTGGACAAAAATATACCTCAGAAGGACTAAAGCAAGAAAACGAAGATGAGGCTAAGGATATAGCTAATAGAACTCCTGAACAAATTATAAAAAAGGAATATATAAAAAGCTATTTTGATGTTCTTGGGATAATTTCTGTAATAATGGATGATCCTGAATATTATTTTAAAGAAATTCATGACGGAACAACTATCTCTACTTGGACAGCAGACGCGGATAATTTTGCTATTATGCAAAAAATTATAGAAGAAGGTGGATATAGAATACTACAAGGAAAAAACGGTGAAATTCTTAAAGATTTTTCTGGTAATGCAAAAATAGCTAACATCTTTAACAAAAAACTTGAAAGATTTAAAGTTTGGAATAGATCTTTGCAAATAAATGCTGATTTAAGTTTACTACCAGAACAAAATATTCTTTATGAACTAGCGTCTACTAAAGATAATGACGCTTGGGTTGATGGAACAATTAACGCTATGGACGCTATTGGTTTTGAAATGTCTAAAGATCATGGCGCAAGAGAAGGTGGCGATTGGGGTACTATTTATGGAGAGGATGTTAGGGGTATAACAGAGGGTGGTGGAGAATTCGTAAGAGATATAATACCTTTTGTAGTTAGTTTAGTTGTCACGAAAAAAGTTGCCGGTTCATCGTTAGCAAGAATGAGTAAGTGGATTAAAAGCCGTAGTATGCTAGCAAACAATGGTAATATTATCAGGGGGTTAACTGCTCTAACGGTTGGTGCGGTAGAAGAAGTAGCTGTAACAGGTATGGCTGATATTGTGGGTGCCGAAATGTTTGAACCTCTTACTGGAATAGATTATCACCCATTGACTTTTGATACTGAAACTGGGAAAGTTACCCCGTTATTTGCAGCATCTTTAGGGTTTGCTAATGTTGCAAGTAGAGCGGTTATAGGTAGAGTAATGAAAAACCCAGCGTTTAGAGATGGTGTTGATAAATTTTATAGAATGAAGTGGCCTGGATCTGCTGTCGGAATGGGACCACAACAATTTGGCGTTGGTGTTGGAGCTACTTTTGGGGCTGCGCTTGGTACAGCCACATTAACATTTTCAGAAGCAGTTGTTTTACACGCTGAAAATATTTCAGAAACAGGTGAGTTTTATAGTGTTGAAAGTTTAGCAAAGAAATATATAAAAAATGGACTTACACATGAAGCAGCAATAAAAGCAGCTGAAAAAGAATGGAAAGAACATTTTGGTTTAGGAAAAACATTAGAAGTAATGTTAGGTATGATGATACTACAATCACTACCTGGACAAGGCGGTAATTTAGGTACTTTTGGAAAAGCATTCTTAGCTGGACGAGCTGATTTAGCTAGATGGAAAGGCACAGAAGCATCTACTTGGCAAACACGAGCGTCAGCAAAACGTTTAGGGGTAGACGAAGATACTCCAGCAGAAAAAATAGAAGAAGTACTAAAGAAAAGAAAAGCAGAAAGAGATAAAGATAAAACGTTAACTAACAAAAAAAGAGCAGCAGCAGATAAATTAGATAAATTAGATGCTAAAGAATTAGAAAGATATAAAAATTGGTTAGACGCTATAAAAACAGCTAAGAGTCAAGAAAAAACCCATAAATGGTTTGAAGGACGAGTTGGAGTTATAGGCGAAAAACTTGCAAGAAATGAGGTGTTGACGGTAAAAGAAGCTGAATTTTTTGAGAATCTTAGCAAATGGGAGAAAAAATTCTTAACAAGTAAACTTAATTCTAATCTTCGTGGTGATTTTACTGCGGCAATAGACGGTTATTCAGACTTATATAAAAGTATAATGCGTGAGATAAACAATTATTCTCATATACCGGACGCTGCAAGTAAGTTATTACCACTATATTTTAAAGATGCTAAAATCGTTAATGAAATTGCACGGCTACAAAAAGAAATGATAAAAAACCCATCTAAAGCAGTGGTTAATGAAAGTAAAATTGAAAAGTTAAGAGAAAAACATAATAAGAACAAAGAAAAACTTGGTGAACTAGGAGATTTTTACGAAGACATATTAAAAACAATGTGGAAATCTGAGACGGCTTTAACTAAAGCATACGCTAGCGGGCTTGGTTCAGGATTCCTTGAAATTGATCAAGATCAAATAAGAGCTGATTTATATAAAAAATATAAAAAAGAAGGGTTAAGTGATGTAGAAGCTAGAGAGAGATCTAAAAAAGAAGCTTCAGAAGAATATGCTAAGATAAAATACGAAGTGGAAAGAGAAATGACTATAGAATCTATAGAGGATCAAATAAAGTTTCTATATAAGAAAAAACAAACGTTAAAGATTAAAGCTAAAATAAAAGAATTAAAGAAACAAAGAACTAATAAAAAGAAAGATTCTTGGGATAAATTAGATGAAGCTAGTAAAAAATTGCTGAAGGAAAAAGCTAAAATATCTGATGGATTTTTTGATAATAGGGGTGAAGGGAAAATAATTATAAATAAAGAAAGTGCAATGGCATCGGCAAAAATCGGTGTTGGTGCACATGAACTCGTACACCGTATATTAATGAATTCTTTAAAAGAGACTTTTAGAAACAAAGATGGTGTATTAGAAACTAGAATATCTGAAAAAGGTAGAGCTGTGATTGATAACTTTTTAAAGCACTTAAAAAAAGTAAATCCCGAAGCGTACAAAAAAGTTATAGACGAAGTTGATTTTGAATATAGATATAAAACAATTGAAGGAGCAAGAGGATGGGAATACGTAACTAAAGATGGTCAAACGATTACGTTTAGGAAAGCAAATTTATTAACCGCAGAAAAAAAGCATGAACTATTAATTGAGAGAAAAGATTGGAAAGAAGGTCTTAATTATGAAGAGTATTTAACTGTGTTTTCTACGTTTTTAAGAAGTAAAAAAATAAAGTTTGACAAGAAACTTGGCGATGGATTAGCTACTTGGATTACGCCTCTTTTAAGAGGAAAAGGTTTTTCTAGTTTATGGAAAGGTAAGAAATATTCAAAAGAGACAGGTAAAGACATATTTGACATGCTCATGGGTCTTGATGCGAGTTTTAATAAAATGAAAATTGATCAAGGTATATTAGAAATAGCCGATAGCGCTAATTTAAATACTGGTGGAAAAATACAAAAGTCAGAATCTAAAAAGAAAATAGATAAAGCTATATTAAACGAAATAACACGAAGAGTAGATGATCTTACTAAAAATCCGGAAACAGGTAAAGAATACACGCAACAACAATGGAGAGATAATATAGCTGATCCTCATCAGTCGGTTTTTGTTAAATTAGATAAAGAAGTTACAATTAAAATAGAAGGAAGTGAATTTACAGGTAAGTTATTAGATCCATTTATAAAGAGTAAAAAAGTTTTATACGGTGAAGATGTATATGGTGAGTCTTTTGAGAAATACTGGGCAGATGTTAGAGGTAAATTAGTTGAAACGATAATGAAGTATGACGTTTCAAAAGGTTATGGTCTTCACGGTTGGTTAATGCGTCACATGGGTTGGAGAAAAGGAGATGTATTAGCTGAATATAAAAAATTGTATGGCGACAAAAAAACCGGTAAAGAGCAAGAAGGTAAAGGGGAAAAAGCAGCACCATCAGGAGCACTTGAAGTTGAAGGAAAACGAACTAAAATTTCTGAAAAATTAGGTGAAGATTTTCCTTCGTTAATAGCTTTAGATGCTAAGATACATAGCATGATAGATTCTGGAAAGATCAAGTATGAAGGAAAAACATTTAAAACTCTAAGAAGGGTTGTTACTTTAGATGTTGCTAAAATATTTATCGGTGAAGCAGACGCTGTGTTACGATACATGAAAGATGGTCTTAGTGAAAAGGCCGCTACAAAGAAAGCTGAAAAAGAGTTTGTTTATGTAGATGATGGTACTCCTTTTTGGAAAAGTAAAGCTGGTAAAAAATTATTAGGAACTAGTATTGCTAAATCTATAGAACAAAAAATATTATTTGATAGTAATTTGAATAAGCAAGATATTAAGCATATACAAATGGCTATTAATAAAATGGGTCCTGAAGTGTTTATAAACTTAGTATTTCCCCAAGGCCACAATGCTTCTTATAAAGCTACTGGAGTTCCAAAGAAAGTACTAGAGTGGTTCTATAATAGATCTTCTAAAAAAATAGGTAATAGTTATCCTCAACACAAACATCCAAATATTAATCCTAAGAAGTTTTTAGAATTTGTAGGTATAACAGAAAGACTTATCCCTAATTTGTATAAAAAAGATACTAATACAGGCCAAAGTATTAAAGCTGTTGTTGATTTATTTGAACGAATGGTACTTAATCAAGCTGTTCGTGAAAAATTAATGGCAGACGGTAAGGTAGAAAAAGCGTTTATAGCATCATTAGGTGAAGGTAGATCTGGTTTAGCGTTTTCTGAGAATAAGTTACGAGGTGTTGTAGAAGATCTTACAAAAGAAAGAAGTATAGAGGCAATAAGTAAGATGGTTATGGATATTAAAAAGTCAATAGAAAACGGCACTCCCTTACCAAGTTACTTAGCGACTCATCCTCAATTTACAGAGCATATAAAAGATTTAATGATAGGTCCTGCTTTTTTACCAGCACCGAAATATTATTTTGGAGCAAAACTAGGGATTAGAAACAAAGATGGTGTATTAGAAATTTGGTTAGGATCTGGAATCACAGATAATATACAAATAACAGGAAAAACAGCAAAATGGCTTGGAGAGAAACTATGGGATCCAGTTAAAAATGATTGGAGTGACACTGGGCTTAAGTGGTATGGAAAAAATGTATCTAAGGTTCTTGAACTTTTCCCACCAGAAATGCTTGATGTTATAACGAACACAAAAGGAAATGTAACAGGTTTTATAGTTGGTGTTAAAGAGTCTGGTAAAAGATCAATAACACTAAAAAACGAACACATTGAGAAAGCTCTTAACACAAAACAAAATCCTAAGTTAGCTAAAGAAATTATTGATCTTCTAGAAAGTAAAGGTATTAGTTTAGAGAAAATTAAAAATGCAAGACCAACTTTAGTGGGCGTTGGTAGAATAAAAAAAGCAATGGACGTGATTTTACGTGCAGAAGCGGAAGCCACGGTAAAAGAAAAACTAAATGAGTTTAAAGAAAACCACATTGATGATGTTTTAAAAATCAATGAAGGAAACGAACATTTTCTTAGAGCGTTAACTGAAATAGAGCGATATGCTTATGAAAAAAATGGTTTAGATATTAAAGCGCCTTTTATGTGGAATCAAATGGCAACTAGTATTATAGAGGGAACAAGGGCAAATTCTACTTTAGGTTATTTTTATGTTATTAAAGGTAAGCAAATGGCTTATAAAACAATGCCTATTAAACCAGACTTTAAAAAATTAGGTTTTGATTCTTGGAAAGAATATTTAGAATCGTCTGAATATAGAGAATGGATAAAGAGCGATTGGAGTACGGCAACTGAATGGGCTGAAAGATACAAAATAAATATAAAAGATCCTAAGTCAAAAAGTGAGGCCGAAATACAAGGTGTAGATAGGAAACACATAGCTGAGATAATGACGATAGATGACCTACTTCCAGCTAACGAACATGCTATGGGTAATGCTATAACAAGTTTATCAAGAACAAATTACGTTGCTTCAAATGGAGAGAGTGCTCCACTGGGTAATATAGGTCTTGGGCATATATCTATAATTGGTCCAAAATATATTGCAAGGTTATTTGATAGAAAACTAGAAGTAGGAGATGAGCTTGTTGATAATAAAGTTAGTTACGAAGCAGAACTTAGAATGACAAAGTTCTTACCAGCAAACAAGCTTAATAATATGCATCATATTAGTGGTGAGAAAGCTTTACCTTATTTGATTAGAAAAAACAATGTTGTAGAAATCGTATCTGATATAGCCAATACATCTGGTAGAGAATTGAACAAGCTTCTTAAAGACGTAGGTTTACAACAATCTAGATCTTCTGAAAGAGCTAAGGAAAATATACGTATAATAGATAAAGCTATTTTTGAAAGTAGAAAATTGGACAAAGTAAAAAGAGGTATGAGTACTTTTGATTTTGACGAAACTGTAGGTGTAAGTGAAAACTATATATTTGCTACCAAAGGAAAGGAAACTAGAAAAATAGCATCTCACGAATGGCCTGTTGTAGGTGAACGATTAAGAAGTGAAGGTTGGAAACTTGATTTTACTGATTTTAATAAAGTTACAAAAGGAAAACCAGGACCTTTAATGCAAAAACTTAAAAATCAAATTAAGAAATTTGGTAATGAAAATGTTTTTATATTAACAGCTAGAGCACATGAAAGCGCAAAAGCAATACATGAATGGCTAAAAAGCGAGGGTGTTGATATACCTTTAGAAAATATTACTGGTTTAGGTAATAGTACAGGAGAAGCTAAAGCAATGTGGATGGTTAAAAAATTCTCAGAAGGATATAATGACATGTACTTTGTTGATGATGCATTATCTAATGTTAAAGCTGTAAAAGATGTTTTAAGTCAATTAGATATTAAATCAAAAGTACAACAAGCAGTTCAAGAGAGTTCTAATAAACAACGTTTAGATAAAGAGTTTAATATAATGTTAGAATATTCTAGAGGAATGGGTAGACATAAAAAGTTTTCAGATGCTACAGCTAAAGTAGTAGGTAAGAAAACTAAATATAAGTTTATTGTTCCAACTTCTATTATGGATATGCGACAACTTATTCAACCATTGTTAGGCAAAGGAAAGAAAGGTATTGAGAATGAAAAGTGGTTTCAGAAAAACTTTTTACGACCGTATAGTAGAGGTATAAATGATGTAAATATTACAAAGACACAGGTACACCAAGATTACAATGGATTAACAAACAAGTTTAAGGATGTAAAAAGAAAATTACAAGACGAAGTACCTGGAAGTTTACATACTTATGAAAACGCTGTTAGAGTATACTTGTGGAATAAAGCTGGTTTTGAAATACCAGGATTATCTAAAACCGAATTAAACAAACTAACAAAAGCAGTTAAAGGAGACGCGGAATTACTAGCTTTTTCTAAAGAGTTAGGTAGGGTATCAAAAGCAAAAGAGGGATATGTTAGTCCAGGGAATAGTTTAGATTGGTTAGTAGGAGATATAGCCAAAGATTTATTTTCTATATCAGAAAAAACTAGCAGAGAAAAGTATTTAGCAGATTGGATAGAAAGAAAAAACGTTATTTTTTCTAAAGATAATTTAAATAAACTAGAGGCAGTATTTGGACAAAATTATAGAGAAGCTTTAGAAGATATTTTGTATAGAATGGAAAATAATACTAATAGAAATTTTGGTGATAGTAAAGAGTGGAATATGGCTATGGATGTTGTAAACGGAACTGTTGCGGGTGTTATGTTTTTTAATCTTAGTTCTGCCACAGGTCAGTTGATATCTTCTGTTCATTATTTAAACTATGGTGATAATAACGCGTTTCATGCTGGTGCTAGGTTTGCAGATGGAAAACAATTTTGGAAAGATTTTACTGGTATTTGGAACTCTGAAATGTTAGTGCAAAGGCGTAAGGGTGTTAGGTTTGATATTTCAGTGGAAGAAATAACAGATGCTATAGCTAAGTCGGATAATCAAGTATTAGGCGCTTTTAGATGGATGTTATCAAAAGGTTATATACCTACAAAGTATGCGGATAGTTTTGCTATCGCTATAGGTGGTGCTTCTTTTTATAGGAATAGAAAGAACACTTATTTAAAAACAATGAATAATGCTAACGCTAAGAAAAAAGCTTGGGAGGATTTTGTGGAGCTAACAGAAGAAAGACAACAGTCGTCTAGACCAGACTTTATATCAAAACAACAAGCTGGTATATCTGGTAGAGTACTTTTAAACTGGGCTAATACGCCTATACAAATGTTTAGAGTACAACATAAAGAAATAATGGATATAGCTGCTGGTAGATTTGAAGGTTATACAACAGGAGAAAATTCATTAAAGGCAAAAGTTAGTAAAATAGCTTACTATGGCGTTATTCAATCTGCGGTATTCTTCTCTTTACAACAGGCGTTTTGGGCTATTTCAGATAGCGATGATGAAGAATTTGTTAAGCAAAAGGAGCTTAGAGTACTTAACGGTATATTAGATAGTTATTTAAAAGGGTATGGTGCTTTAGGACAATTAACAACCGCAACTAAGAATACTATGATGCAATATATTAAACAAAATGAACGAGGTCATAGAGCAAATCATGCTTACACTTTACTAGAGGCGATGAGTTTTTCTCCACCAGCGAATGTAAAAGGTAGAAAACTATATAGTTTCACGCAAACAATGAAATACAAAAAAGATATTATAAAAGAGAGAGGTTTTAGCATAGACAACCCCGCTTTATTAGCTACTGGTAAACTTGTTTCGGCTACTACAAATTTCCCTTTAGATGTTGTAGCTAAAAAAATGATTAACTTAGAAAATATGGTAGAACAAGATAGAACTTTTTGGCAAAGATTTTGGTTATTCTTGGGTAAAACCCCTTACGCTTTAGGACTTGAAGATCCTGATATTGTAGAAGCTAAAAAGAAAACACAAAAAAGGAAAAAGAAAAAAAGTGGAAGTGGATATGGGGTAACTCAACCTTATAACTAATATAAATTATAATTATGATAAAAAAATTAATAATATTATTTTTACTAATATCGAATATAGCCGCGGCTCAAGGTGTTAAAAAACTATTTAAATTCTCTACATTCTATGCAGCGGCTAGTGGAGGTACATCTTTATCAGACGTAGATGTATTCTCTGTTACAAATGGATTAGAAACATCGACTATTCAAACTCCATTCGATTATAATTTAGCTTTTGGAGTTAGAAAGATTGCTAGGTTTGGTTATGAAAATAGAGCAAATACATTTTATGATGGTACAGAAACTTCATGGTCTGACGGTGCTAGTATAGGTAAAGTAAAAGGTTTAGAATTCCTATTTGAAACAGATATTAAAAGACAAGAAGGTGTAGATTATGTAGATCAAAATCATTTTATAAGATATGTGGGTAATTGGTATATATTAAAAGGTGAATATTTACAAGATGGTTTTGCAGATATTGAATACTTTGAAACATCACAAAGATATAGATATAATGTAGGTAAATTATCACTTAACATAGGTGCGGTTCAAAGAATGTCAGAGCCGTATGGATATGATCCACTAGAAGAATGGTTATTAGATAATGGTAGTTTACATTATACTTATTTAGCAATACAAGAAGGATATGATATAGATGTATATAATTCTATTTATACAGACCCGTCTGGAGAAGTCGTTGCAACAAGTCCAGAGGTTTGGGAGGAAGTTGTTATACCTCAAATGTTATCTGATTATACTGAGAAAAAAAGAAATCAACTAGATAACAAAATGCAACAATCATTAGTAGTAGGTTTAGACTATTATTATTATAAGAAAGATTTTTGGATGCATACATGGTTAAATTTAATGCCTTGGCACTACGATGACGGTGGAAGTTTCTCTTATCATAACTATAACGATGGAAAACAATGGTACGATTATTCAGGTGGAATGATATTTGGATATAAACTGAACAAGCACTTAGGTACATTTGTAGAAGGTAAATACAATAAATATTGGAATAGGGAGTGGTATGATTTTAAGTGTGGTATAAACTATGTAATCTTTTAGACTATGACCTATAAACAATCACCGTTCCCAATGATAAACGGAACAGAAGGACATAATAAGTATAAAGAACGCCAACTCAGAAAAGCCGCGAAATTGAGAAAAAAAGGAAAGCACGATAGAGCAGACATAGCTCTTGCTAAGGCTGCGGCGGGTAGTAGAAAAGCTTGGAAGAAAATCAATTGGAAAAATTTTCCTAGTGTACGACCCTTATCTTTTGATATAAATGAATAAATAAACTATAGATAATGACAAAAGAATTAAACGAAGACAGTGGTTTTAAGGTAAGTATAAAAACACTAATAGCAATTGGTGCTGCAATGGCCACAGTAATAGGTATGTGGTTTATGTTACAAGCTGATATTGCAGAAGCAAAAGAATTACCAAAGGTAGAGCCAGAGGTTACTAGAATGGAATTTGATATGAAAGATCAAATGATTAGACAAACTATTCTAACCACCCAGGAAGATGTAAAAGAAATTAAAAAATCTATTGAAAAAATAGAAGATAAACTTTACGAATAATACAATGGAAAAAATAGATACTACTTGGAGGATCTTTGCTACCTATATGTTAATTATATTTTTTATATTGGTTTGCGGAGGCGCTTTTAGTCAAAATCCCTGTGATGATGATATTTGTGTAGTTGAGTTTAACGCTGGTTGGAATGAATCTAATGGGGTTGATTACTTAAAAAAACTAACAGATTGTAGTGTTAAGAGAATAAGTATAGATGAGGGAACTTATCAAAAAGAATATGAAATCGTAGTTGTGCCAACTATTATAGTTTTTAATGGTAAAGAGGTAAAACGATTTCAAGCAGATTTAAGTTTTAAAATGTTAGCAACTAGAGAAGAGGTACAAGAAGTTATTGATGAAATTATAATGAGCGATTTCTAATGTATACATACGAAATAAAATTAGATCGAGTAATTGATGGTGATACCATCGATGCTTATATTGATTTAGGATTTGATGTCTCAGTTAAAAAAAGAATTCGATTCATGGGGATTAATACTCCAGAATCTAGAACAAGGGATTTAGAAGAAAAAGCTAGGGGTTTAGCGGCTAAAGATAGATTAAAAAATCTATTAGAAGGAACAAAAACAATACAATTAAAATCTCATGGCGTAGGAAAATATGGAAGATGTTTAGGTGAATTAAATATTGATGTTGTTGACGGTAAAGAAGGCGTTACCATGACGAATGTAAATGAATTATTAATCAAAGAAGGACACGCTGTGGAATACCACGGCGGAAAACGATAACTATGAAAAAATTACTATTAATACTATCCTTGTGTTTATCAACAGTAATAAGTGCGCAATTACCAAATTTGAGTATTGCTCCTGATTGGACACTAACGGATGTTAATGGTACTACACATAGTTTATATGATTATTTAGATAATAACTATACAGTATTTTTAGATTTCTCAGCTGTGTGGTGTGGTCCTTGTTGGAGTTATCATACTGGTGGTGCACTTGAAGATTTATATACAAATCACGGTCCTAGTGGTTTCCCTAGTGTAAGCACCAACACAACAGATGATGTGATGGTGTTTATGATTGAAGGAGATGCAAATGCTCTTGCTTGTTTATATGGTGTAGGGTGTAATACACAGGGAGATTGGGTTACAGGAACACCTTATCCAATATTCTGTACTGATGGTACCGTAAACAACGATAATGTTACATCAGCGTATGCTATTTCTTATTGGCCAACAATATATATGATTTGTCCAGATAGAATATTAATAGAAGCAGGTCAAAGTAACAATCCATATAGTTTATTAAATTGTAACCCTGCAGCAAACCTTATAAACGATCCTAGAGTAATGCCTTATTCAGGCGCTTCTATTCAGTGTGACGGAACTCTTGCTCCTGAAATAACTATTATGAATAATGGGATTAATAATCTAGTATCATTAGATGTTGAAGTAGATGTTTCTGGGGCTACAACATTTAATACTACCGTTCCGTGGACTGGTAAT
>Ga0098061_1001088_pt1 | contig 13168 bp, 22 predicted proteins | sample 22_taG_FD_92579 | JGI IMG/M metagenome (GOLD analysis project Ga0098061, IMG submission 92579) | Marine viral communities from the Subarctic Pacific Ocean - 22_ETSP_OMZ_AT15343 metaG | ecosystem: Environmental > Aquatic > Marine > Oceanic | place: Subarctic Pacific Ocean | collected 2015-01-20 | reverse complement strand
TGAGTGGTAACATGACTGTAGCTGTTGAGAAGATTGAAAAAATTAAAAAGGGGTTATCCAAAGATAAAAAAGTAGCAGACGCACTTCGTCTTGCAAATGAATCCGTAAATGAAGCGGCAAATAAAATAGCCGATATAAGAAAGATTCTCAAAACCAAAAAAGGTAAACGAATTGATAGTATTTTTATGGATGTCGAAACTGCCGAAGAAGTAATGAAACATTATAAGTCACTTGGTAGAGGTGCGAAAGAAAGATTAACAAAACAAAAAATACAGAACATAGTTAAGTCAGTTAAAAAAGCGAATGAATCCGTAAATGAAGAAGTTACTAAAGGAAAGGCTGTACAAAAGATTTTTGATATTTATGAGAATGGTTATGGAAAACTTGGTGGTAGAATGTTAGATAGTTTGAGTGCTGGATTGTTTGTACAATTATATAATAAAGCACCAGATAAGATAAAACAAAAGATGGACAAAATGAACGAAAAAAGATTGTACGTTGTAATTGGTAAAATGTGGGATAAGTTCGGTAAAGGTGTAACACTAAGTTAATAAAAATAAAGAGGTTTTAATGAAGTTAGGGTTTCCAACTCGAAACTATAATTGTAGTGACAAATATAAAATAATATTCATCCACGTACCAAGAACTGGTGGTGGTACAATTAATCAGTTATTAGAAATTCCAAAAAGATACCAAGGACATAGAGCTCCTTGGGAAATTCGTATAGGAATAGACCCAGGTAAATGGGAAGAATACGATAAGGTTGTGATGTGTAGAAATCCTTGGGATAGAATGGTATCACTCTACAATTATAGAATTAAAAAGGGTTATGATACAAAAACTAAATACGATTCAAGTACATTTAGAAATTGGTTGATAAATCCAGAACTTGATAAATTTAGGGGTGAATTAGAAAGAGAACCAGTTTGGGATATAATAAACAGACCAAATTATGGTACTATAAAGAACCTTGATTGGTTTGCAAATTCAACGTACAAGTTAGCAGTAATACCATTTGAAACTATGTGTGATTCGTGGGTAACTTGGTGTTTAAAAACAGATAGACAAGAACTAGCTGAAAAAGCACATAATCATTTTAAGACAACATTTATCAACAAGACAGAGAGAAAGAATTACAAAGAATATTATGATAGCTTCACAAAAGTTATGGTCTTTGGTAAATTTCAAATAGACCAGTGGATGTGGGGTTATGACTATGAACTTGGTGGTAAACCAACTTTTGAAGAAGTAAGAGGTTCAATAGCTAAAACCAATAATATTCCTATTCATACCATAACTGATAAATACGTTAACCTCGAAATACGTGGTGATAAAAGGTTATGAGAAAAATAAAAGGTTATGACGAGTTAAGAGAAAAGTTCCACAAATGGCACTATAATGAAAATCATAGTCATTTTGATTGGAGTATTGGACGTTATAAAGTTCTCAAACAACAAGGATTTTATCCACGAACAGCTATAGATATAGGAGCTAACATTGGTCAATGGTATGGTGAATTTGATGAAATATTCCCAGATACCGAAGTGTTGAGTGTAGAAGGTAATCCTGCGTGTGAGAATGAATTGAAACAAGTAAACCCTAATTATTTAATATCATTTTTAGGTAAAGAAAAAAATGAACAAACATTTTTTTTAAATGAAAACAATTTAGATAAATCTAAAGGGAAAACTTGTGCTGGAGCTTCACTTTACAAAGAAAATACTGAAATGTATAACGATTGTATTGAACACACAATATCCATAGATACATTAGATTCTTTAGGTCAAACATTTGACTTGATTAAAATAGATGTTCAAGGAGCTGAATTGGATGTTATAAAAGGGGGGTTACATACTATCTTAGATTGTTCTGTTTTACAATTAGAATTAGCAGTTCTTGAATTTAATGATGGAGCCCCATTGATGGGTGAAATAATAAGTTATCTTCATAATATAAATTTTTCGGTATATGATATAACAAGTCACCATTATTGGGAAACGCCGGGAGTTGGAGATAGGTTAAACCAAGCCGATTTAATGTTCATCAATAGAACAAAATTGAAGACACTATTACAATTGGAAAAAAATCCATCTTGACAGATGATAAATCACGAACATAAATTTATATTCCTACACATACCAAAATGTGCTGGTACTTCTGTTGGACAAACACTAAAAGAAATATGTATCTTAGAACCTGATATACCAGGTTCTGAACCTGGTAGATGGCATGCTTACGCTTGTAATGGTGAACATTTTAAAGACCCAGTCGGAAATCCTTTTTGTCACCAATTTGGTCCAGAAAGACATATGGATGACTTTGATGAACAAATGTACAAGGATTATTTTGTATTTACTTTTACTCGCAATCCTTGGGATAGAATGGTATCACATTATAAATTTAGACATCAAGACTTTGGAGTAACTCAAGGGTTCGATTATTTCGTTAGAAATTTCGATGAATGTTTCAAGGAGTGGACTACCGAAAACGAGTTGGAAACAGAACTAATACACACAACGTCACAAATAGATTTTTTACGTGGTAATCATGAATATGAATGTTGGTCACCACAAATAGATAGAACACCTTATATAGATTTTTATGGTAAGCTTGAAAATATAGAAGAAGACTTCCAAACTATTATAGATACCATTGGAATAAAAACATCATCAGAGTTTGATGGACTTTGGAAACTTAATACATCAGAACATATTATTGATGATTGGAGAACGATGTATACTTCAGAACTAAGAGAGTATGTAGCTATGAAATATTCGGAAGACATTCAGAAATTTGGATACAAGTTCGGGGAATAATTTCCACTTGAAAAAAGCCGTCGCTTTAAATACGTTGGTCACACAGCTTATTTCACACAAGTGTCAAAAAGTTGTGTTGTTTTTGATTATATATGTATATATATTAATATGGGATTACTATCAAAAATATGGGAACTTTTAGAGGCCCTTGGAAAACTTGGTTGGGTTTATTTGAAAGATGGAGCACCACGAGAGTTAAATAAGATACTTAATAAGCTAATTTCAAACTTTGAAAAAAAGCGAGTTAAATTAATAACGAAAAATAATCCCAAACGATATATATCATTAAAGGAGATAGATGAAAAGGAAGAAGCAAGACTCCGAAGTATAGAAATGGTTGAACGATGTGAAGAACCAACGTGGCCACCCTCTTTTAAAAGAGGATTTGAATCAAAGAATTAATTATTTTTGTTTTTCCTCCTTTCGACAAAGGTAATTGTAGAAAAAGCCCCATTGTTATGATGGGGTTTTTTTGTAGGGACTAATTGAATCGTTTTGGAGTATTAAGTTATATTTATATATGAAAACCGGTTTAACACTCTCCACATGAAGTCATGGGGAATATAATTAGAAGTGGTAAAGCTTACAACTTTAAAGAATGAAATAGGAAGCCTATTCCACTTCATTGGATTGTGTTTTTAGTACATTAGGAGCCATAGTATGATAAAGTTATCGGAGATTATCAAAGTACCAATAGAGATAGGGGATACGGTACTTGGCGGTAAATTTAAGAATAAGAGAATCGTAGTCAAATCAATTGGTAAAAATGATAAAGGTGATATAACAATCAATAATAAGCCAATGATGAAATTTAGGATTCTTCCGAAGGAAGCTATTGGTGAGGGTAAAGAAGAGTTATATAAATTGTATACACAGGCGATGAAGATGATGCCGGGTTCTCCAAAACAAAAAGAATTAATAAAGAAAATCACGAAGGTACGTAAGAAGTTAAAGATGGATGAGTTATTAAATAATGCATTACTTAATAAAAGAGAGGGATTAGGCCCAAGTGATGAGGCAAGAAGATATATGATGTTACAATTATACGGAAGTAATTTCGTTACAAACTACAAGAGGTTATTAAATGGTATCAAAAATGAAAAGACTGGAGTCATCAAGAAGAGTTGGAAAGATTTCCAAGCTATCTACAATCAAATCGAAAAAGAGATTAAACAAATTATATGATGTTGACGAATTATTCATTAAAATTGTCGAAGATATACTTACAACTGGTAAACCGACTTACTACATTCCACACTACCTTTCATATTATGTTAAGTACCGTAATGGTTTTAATTATGTTCATTAGTGGATGTACTACAATTCCTCCAAATAAAGTTCATACTGGACATTTTCATATAAGAGACAAACGAGATATAACTCACTCATATAAAATACCAATAAGAATGGATAGTCATACAGAATTAACCGTATTTTGTAAAGACCATAAAAAATGGGAAATAATAAGAGCTACATGGAATGGACAACGATTGGTATATACTATTAAGAATCAGAGACGAATGTGGCTCCCACTCTGATATGTACTCTAAGTTAAAAACTTTATTACTTACCCTACTTACCCTATACCCTAAGTCTCTGAGATGGAGAAATAAATAAGTAAATGGGTGGGGGCCTTATCGGCCATTTACCTATTTATAGAGTATGAAAGGATTACACAAACTCATACTCACCCACTTTGAAACACATCAAAGAGCTAAATGGGACGACCCTAAGGCTAGAGATATGTTGGCTAAGTTATTGGTAAAAAAGATTGAAACAGAATGGATGACGAGTACGGCGTTATCTCGTCGCGATGGTGGAGAACCGACTACGGCTGATAAGTATAATAAAGAATATGTGGCGAATCAATATGGTGATGATGATTATCCTACTAATCTACTGGACGATGAATCCGTTTAATACACCAATCTTTACATAATTAGTTTCAATTCCCCCCCGTTACCCACTTTTAACCATTTTTTGATATAGTTCCTATTTATATGTATGAAACGATATATGGTTATAGTAAATGTTACTATTACACATATGTCATTATGTCAAGCCCGTCAATCGGGAGTTTTCATACAAGGAGTATGTCATTATGTCAAAAGTACCAATTAAAAACAAATTTAGGTCAAGGCCTGTACCAAAAGGTCAAATACAAGACGCCATAGAGAAGACTCTGTCAATGCGTCAGGCAGCTAAGTATATAGGCGTATCGTATAACACCTTTAAGAAGTATGCTAAGATGCATGATGTGTTTAAGCCTGTAAGTGGTAAAGGTATACCCCACGATACGGTACCTGTATGGGGCCTGAAGATAAAAGATTTATTAGACGGAGAACATCCTAACTACCCACATTGGAAGTTACAAGAAAAGCTTATTAAACATGGTTATCTAATAGAGAAGTGTCAGAATTGTGGAGAGGATAGATTGAGAGAAGGAGATTTAAAAGGGCCTGTATTAATAGATTATTTAGATAACGACCAAACTAATAGGAATATAGACAATCTCAGACTATTATGTTTTAACTGTTACTTCCTATTGAAGAAAGACACAGAGCCTAATATGAAGAACCTACCATTAACTAAGTCAAGCCTCAAAATACACAAGGCTTTCGGTGTTGAGCCCCCTTCTTCACCGGGAGCTGCTGCCCCTACTCCCCCTGCAGCTCCTATTGACCCTGGCAGCATAGGGATAGAGGACATAGAGCAGTGGATAGCTGAAGAAAGCTCTTGACTTGTATACCTGCGGCGTGTTAAATTAGGGTGTATAGCCTCTAATAATACGTCCATTTCCTTGGATTTCCCCCCATATAGTGTTTTGCCACGACCCCAGAGCAAGTTTTTTTTCTTAAAGCTCCAAATAGCTGTAGATAGCTCTTGACTTTCTCACGCATTATTCGTATATTATAGGGGATAGCTAAATATGGCCCGTGGCATATCTTGGATAGAGTACTTGGCTGCCCCCTATGCCCCCACAAAAGAGGCCGGACACACGAAGAAAAGCTATTACCTCACTCAAATAGCTCTTGACTTATATAGGTAAAGTGTTGTATATTCAGTTATGAAGAAAGAGAACTACACGATGAATTTAAAAACACTATAACAAGCCCGTCCTATTAGGTTAGGATAACATTGAAAAGTACCTAAGGGCGTAAAGGTACATAACCACACAAGATATAGAGTACGTCACCCACAAGGGCCTCACCTGCTACAAGTAAGTGAGGCTTTTGTATAAGCTGAATTGGTGTATATGACAATATGACAAGCACCATTTCTTCGTGAATGTGAACTTGCATGACATAGTGACATGGCTCTGACTCGTTCGCATACAGCGGGGATGCCTGGACTGTATAGATTTGATATCATTATGATATCACTTCGTGATAATTATTCACCTCACAATTTAAGGGGATTAGAGCCTCTAATTACCTCAGCCTCCACCACTATCATCAGAGTGGTGAGTCAACCCTATACGGTTGATAAGTAAAATATCAACCTTTCTTGGTCACTCTTCTTGGTCACTTTCTTGGTCACTCTTGATATCTCATTATGAGACATCAAATGGTTAGTAATACTACCCACTTGAATAGTGATAAAATAGCTCAAATAAGCTCTTGACATTGTCATTTATTCTTCGTATACTAAGGGGTCATAAGGGACGAATGGTAATCATGGGGAGTTCGAGTCTCCCCCGTTCTTAGACAAGGAATGACGCTCTTAACATTGGATTAATCACCTGGTGGAGTAATGGAGTCAAAGAGATAAAGAGTTGATAACTTGAATTTCGTTTGGATGGCTGTGGGGTTCAAGTCCCCACCATTCCCCAAAAATCCATTAATGGATTGAAGAGAAAGCCCCCTCCGGCATTGTAGGTTGAGTTCTCTTCCATTAATGTCCCCACTACAAGTGGAAGCTTTGAAACGTTTGGGTGGGGAAAGAATTGAAGGTGTAGCCCGACATGGAAAGGGGGCGGATTGTAAACCCGTTTAATCATCAAGTAGGTTCGAATCCTACCACCTTCACAATTATGACTAATAAAGAGAAAACAGAAATCCAACGTAAGTTGGCTCTACCAACACTACGTGATTCACGGGGTCAATTGATTCCTACATCCTTTACAGATAAGGAATCTCAATACATCATAGATGTGTTACTTAAACCAATACGTGATAAGAACCTTCAGAAGTTTGGTGGTGGTATTCAGAAACATTGGAGTAAGATGAGTAAGAAAGAAAAGGCTTGTAATTGACATTAGAGTATAAAATATTATTCACTTTCTTTCTCGGTGTATTTCTATTAGGTTTGATTTCTTATTTACCTATGTATAGAAAGACAAAGAAACAATCTAAAGAACCCTTTGTAAGTCGAAGAGAAAAAGTTAAAAGGTATAATCGTAAACATGACACTAATTAATTAAGTATGTCAAGTGGTAATATCCTACCGGGCGAAAACTCTGTTTATACTAATGATGGCCTGGACGCTGACACGATGTTGGATAAACTCCATCTATTACGCACTCGTATTGAGGAATGGTGTAATGAGTATGGGTATGAACATATGGAGAATGCTAAAGAGACCTGGGGTAAGGGTAAGAACGAAGGTATACTTGTATGGAAACAAACTGATTGGGAATGTGTAGATAGTATGCATAATAACCTATATAATGGAACACAATATTTCAGTAGCACTATATTAAAAGAATTGAATAAAATATGGAATCGTTATGACATTACACTACCACCAAAAAATAGTGAAAAATAGCTTGAACGTTTTGAGTTGTACGCGTATATATATGGATGTACACTAAAAATTACTAATTAACAAATGACAAATAACAATAAGGTTACAACATGACAAACCAACGAAAACAGAAGTTACTTCTAAAAACCCTCAAACGAATTAAATGGGAATTTCCAAAATATTCATTATCACGATATAAGGAAATGATTGTTGATGCTTGGGACACGAAGTATATGGTTGATTTCGATATCCAACGACACCCATACTTTAAAAATAAAGAATGTATTCAATATTTAGAAGCGTTCTTTAATGGAGCATCCACCCTTCCTATAACGGTTGTTGATATAAACAAGACCTGGAACAACGTAAACGATGGTGGTCAAAGAGCGAAGGCCACGTGGTGGTATTTTAAACGTTACTACGACGCTGGTTATAACTGGTTATCAGTTGATGGTAATAATAGAAATTGGGCTTGGTATAGGTTTTTTAATGATATGTTTAAATTACCAAAGGGGTTTCAAATACCATTATGGAATCTTCAAACTGATTCTCAATATCTTTCTGACCCATTTACTAAACCTATGTCATACTCTGATATATTAAATGATGATGTTATGGGTGATGAGTTTAAACAATATATGATACGTGGTGATGAAAAAATTCGTATTGATACTATCACTCAATGTACTAAACCGCAATTACATAATATATTTCGTTGTATAAATCAAGGTCAGAAGTTGAAACAACAAGAAGATAGAAATTGTATTGATGTAGAGATAGCCGAATGGGTTAGAAGACACGCTAACGATGATGATAAGTTTGGGAAGTTCCTTTTAAATGAGTTCAATGAAACAAATATTAACTACCGAGACCACGAATCTTTTGTAGCGTTTACATTAACTATGATACATGATTTTGGTAATATGTTCCCAACTGGGTTTGGAGAAAAACCAATCAAAACAATATCAGAAAAGATAGTTACTTCACATTACGAGGATGATACTCTTGTGGATAAAGACATGGTAAGTACCAAGAAAGCTCTTACTAAGTTAAAGGGTTATGCGGAGTGGACTAACTCTGGTACACAATGGGTTGGAACACATCTTCAATTATCAAGAGCATTAATAATGTTGTTTCATAAGATAGACAAAGATTATTATGTTGATGATTGGAATAGTGTTTATGAGTGGGTTGGAAACTTTCATACAGAACAAGTAACTAATAATGATAAGTTTAAGTTCCCACATATTAGTGACGAAAGAACGTATAATGATATTATAAAATCGGGTGTCAAATACTTATCCGTGATATATCAAATATTCGCTAGTCAATTAATCTTGTTGGAAACTAATGAGATAATCAGAGTTAAACAAGCTCGAGTTCAAGCTACTTCTGATATAAGAGAAACCTTATATAAAGACCAGAAAGGTTTCTGTAAAATTACTGGTAATACTATTACCGAATGGAACAATACATCATTATATCACGTTGACCATATAATACCCATTAGTAAATGGTTGTCGGAGTTACATGGTACTAATCCAAACGCAATAACTAATCTACAATTAGTTGAAAAGACCGCCAATCTAAAGAAGAGTAATAAGATTGAACCAGTTGTACCTGCGGTAGTCACACAACAACATAACTCAATGGGTATGTAGAAAGGTTTTTAGATTTGGAAAGAATTGAAATAGCTCTTGACTCTTATTAGTATTTGTAGTATATTCAAGTATGGATGAGTTAAGGATATCAAACCACTTCATTGAGAGATTCAATCTCAGATATTTCGGTAGAGATGAGAAATGGAAGATTGGGGATTTGAAAGGATATTTGAGTAAGGTTCTTAAACCATATCAATTGAAACATCTGATGAGAAGGAAAGATTTTGATAGTCCGCAATACATTCACTTCGGTAGTAAACATTCGTTAGTAGTAATGAATAATACCATAGTAACAATATACAATACGGGAGTTAAATGATGAAATGTAATAAATGTAAAAAAATCAAGGCAGTAGTTAATCACAATGGTGGTAAATATTGTACTTGGTATTGTGCTAAAAAAAAGTAATGAGATTTTATTTTAATCGTATACTTATATATAAGTAGGTAGGTAGCCAAGGAGCGGGATTCTATATGAGACGAAACAGCAATGTAGATGAAATGATAAATTATATCATTATAGGAATAGTAATTGGATTTGGAATTGGTTATATAACTAAAGTTATGATTGATACCTATCTACTTGTACAAACATTACCAATATAATGTGAGATGTATTTCAAAGGCTCTATTGGGACTCCACAAATGAATGACGAATTTTTAAACCAAATGGAAAGAGAATATGATTACCATCAAGATGAAGGTCATCTATTCAAAATACGGCATCTAAAGATTACTCTACAAGATATGTATCTAACTGAGTATGATAACTTTAAAGATTGTCCAACTTATATACAAAATGAATATATGTTTATTTTAGATTTAGAGAAGAGATTAATAGAAACTTCTGAAGATGGTTATGGGTTTGAATTGAGTAAAGATGAAATGAAGAGATGTAATTCTCTATATAAAAAATATTCAAAAAAAGCTTAATTGTTACATTAATAAAAGGACTATATATTATCATGGATAAGTATTCTAAACAAGTACTATTTTCTTACATACCCAAATTGTTAGCATTCCTTATATTAACATTCATACTTGTTTGGAATCGGTTAGGTGGACAAGAGGTACATTATAAGCCAGAAATAGTACCATATAGGTTTGTTCCGGCGTACGATGACTATTGTTGGGTAGACATAGAAATAATAGAACCACTAACTATTCAAAATATGGTGGGTATACAAAAAACAGAAGTGATGGAAATACTAAAAGAAAGAGTTGGATTTGAATTAGTTAATCCAATGGAGAAGTCACAGATATTTAGTATAGATGACAAACTATATTATTTGGTTAGATTACCATATGACTATGGAACACCAGACTGGGTAGATAGGGATACTAAATGGAACACAAACTATTATAAGGCAAATTGATGAAAGATAAATGTATTAATTGTAAACAAGAAACATTGTATGAAAAAGAAGTTCACATTGATTTTAGGATTGGGTATATAGAATCCGCTGGTCAATTGTGTTTGGATTGTTATGATGTTATATATAATAGTAAATGGAATAGAGAACGAGAACAAAAAATTAATAATGAATTAAATAAAGGAGTACTTAGTAATGGATAAAGTAGCTATTGTAGAACGGTTACGGATGATATATGAAAACATCGAACATCTACTTGGTTCTGATGAATGTGATGATTTGGATGATTTAATTGACCAGATTGAATATGACATAGTTCATGGTGAACAAGATTTGGATTCAGATGAAGAGGAAGGATAATTTATGAAAACTATGTTGACGATATCATTGGGATGCCTAATCTGTTTCGTTGGTGGGTTATATCTTGGTGTAACTAAAGTAGAAGAACAAACAACTAAGTGGGATGTTAGATATAAAGATACCGATGACAAAGTTTCGGCGTTTATTAAAGTATCAGACCCAAAGATTGTACGTTCTTATGTAAAACAATTAAATGACCTATTAGATAATATGACCATACTTGGAAAGATAATAGAGAATGGAGAAGAGGTAGATTTAGCTCTTGTTCGTATAGAGAAAGAATATATCATTCTCGGACAACAAGTAAAAATGATGATAACTGAAATTAATAATAACTTGTTAACATTGAAAGAAGAACAACTCAGAGTGAATGAAGACTTAAACGATTTGTTTGATATGAGTATGGATATGCCGGATAAGTTAACATTAGTAGATAATAAAATAATGAATAAGATTAAAGTAATACAAACAGATTTAGATACTATCCGAAGTCTTATCAGAGATATACAAGAAACCAAATTTGATAAGTTGTGGTAAGATATGGCTAGGAATTGGTACGGCTCTCATAAAGTCACGCGGGAAGATATGTATACATCAAAAGTAAAGTATACAGATTCGGATATACGTAAGGAAAAATTTAAAATGGTTTTACGGGTTTTGGTTGGGTATTTGTTTTTTCACTTCATAGTAATGGGTTGGTCAATATGAAGAATTGTAAGAAGTGTAAAAAAGAGTTGCGGGGTAAGATGTTATTTTATCCCGAACTTTGTTTATCTTGTGTTATTGATTTACATTGTAAAGGAAACTGAAGATGCATCCATATCAACTGGACGACTGGAGATACTATGGTTATAATTCAAGGTTATATAAAAAATGGTTATCAAAAGTTACAAGACCCAAGTTACATATTACTTTAAAAGATTTCAAAGCCGTGATAGTGATGGATGTATCATCATTCGATATGGCAACGTGGCCTAAAGACAAAGTTATGTTAACTATCAATAGTCCGAAGTATGTAGATATTCTAAATGATATAAAAGTTAAATGTATACTGGAAGAGTGGTATGAGGAATGTCAAGTGATAGAAGATTTAAAGGAATTGAAAGCGAGACTTATGGTATATGATATATTAAACGAAGTTGATGGTATAGATGTTGGGGATATACAAAAAGATATTATTGATAAACATGATTTGGATTTTAAATAATGAGTGTACATGACGATTTAAAAAAATTTAAAACGTATAAGGTTCGTACTGATATACCAGAAGACTTACAAATAGCTATACAAACGTTTATAGAAGCTACGGTTATGGTAGGTGAGAATAACTTAGACAGTATGCCTGGTGAGTACTTAGCCAATTTAATGATGATACTTGATAAATATCCAGAATATAACGATACGTTAATTGATATAATAAGAGATTCTGGATTAGATGAGAAATGAATAAAGACCACGTATTAGATAGATTAAAAATGTTAGTTGAGTTATGTGGCGAAACTGAACCAGATGAACCAGATGATAAGACTTTATTTACTGGTCAATATGTAGCGGCTAAAGAAATGTTAGAGAAAGTAGCAAATAAAAATTTTCATCTAACTGATTATTCAATGACAGATGTAATGAAGCAGGCTAATAAGTTATGGAAGATGAGAAATAAAGTAAAGAATGGCGAATGGGATGGTTTGGAACATTCGATAATGATAGAAGAAGTAGAAGACTTCGTATCACAAAATCAGAAGATAAATGCTATTAAACATTACAGAAATGAAATGAAAGAAAAGTTTGATGACGAAGTAAGTTTACGAGAAGCTAAAGAATTTGTAGACCAACTACAAGTTACTATGAAGAGTAGAGGAATGATTTCTTAAACAAATTAAAGAAGGAAAAGAAAAATGATATTAGATAGTTTATTAACAGGAGTGATGTTATTCAGTTCATTCGCTGTAAGGACACCAAACGTTCAACCAAATCCAGATGACTACGAGGTTAGTGTTGGATTGACTCATAAGAATTTTCATGCCAATAGACAATGGGAAAGAGAACTTGGTGAGTTCTACATAGATGATTTGTTTTGGGCTAAGTTGGAAAGTGGTAAGGTATATTTTAAACCAGAGTATATGAATAAAGAAAGTCACGATGTACGATACTTTAAGATGGACTGGAGAAATAAGTGGAAAGATATTACTTATGGATTTACAAGTCGTAATGAT
>Ga0098061_1001082_pt1 | contig 13200 bp, 19 predicted proteins | sample 22_taG_FD_92579 | JGI IMG/M metagenome (GOLD analysis project Ga0098061, IMG submission 92579) | Marine viral communities from the Subarctic Pacific Ocean - 22_ETSP_OMZ_AT15343 metaG | ecosystem: Environmental > Aquatic > Marine > Oceanic | place: Subarctic Pacific Ocean | collected 2015-01-20 | reverse complement strand
GGCAATCAAACCACATCTCACCATTGCTAAACTCTAAACACCAAGACAGCTGTTGAGTTCTGTCAATGGTTTTGTTCATCAGTTTATGCCAACGCCCTTTTGTGAATCAGACACCTCAGACTGACCCTTGGTTCTAATAAATGAGTTTTGTTCAATGTCGCTGGCTTCCGCGCCACTACTAGCGATACAGCCGCTTAGGGGGGTGCCTTCAAATGCAGACTTAATAGCCTCATCATTTACTTCTTCGGTCATGACCATAATGATCTTATCCACCATTCTAGAAAGAGACTCTGCGTCGTCCGTTTCTTTAGATAGAATACCTTTTATTTGCTTGCTTAATTTTTTAATCTTAGCGATTGTAATACGTTTTTTTCTAGCCATTATCTTTTCCTTAATACTTCTACTTGATTTAGTAGGTAAGTATTCTTAGTCTTTAAAAACTCTATATATTGCTCGAACAAACCCCTGTCAACTTCCTCATATTTAAACAGCATCTCTTTACCCCTGTGTCTGCTATCAGTTGTTTTTAAATCATCAATGATTGGATTATATGAAACAGGGGGTCTTCCGCCAACCTTGATATAATACCTATCTCCTGCAGAAAACTTAGCGAGTTTAGCGGCGGATGAGCTTTCTTTTTGAGTATCTTCTCCGTCACTGTTATACAGTATTATTTCTAATTCATTAACTTCTAAAACTTCTTCTACACTGGATATTATCTTTTGTTCTGTCATTTTAACTCCTCAACATGTAACGTTATCTTTGCAGAATCTCCACTCTCTTGAAAGTCTATGTCACTAATAACAGTAGAGCGATCCTCTTCTTCTATGGGTCCGTACGACAAAAGACCTTGAATGGTATACTCGCCAGATCCCCCTTCTGTCCATTCTGCATTTACACAATGCGATGGAGCCTCACTATCATCACCATATCTAGCAATAATATTAGCCATAGACTTTCCAGTTTTATTGCACACAAGAGTGTAAACTGTAGCCTGAAATCCTTCTTCTTCAATATCCTTCACTTTAATAGACATTATTTTTCTCCTGTCATTATGTATCGTTCCTGTTGGGCTGGCGTCATAGACGAAATGTCATTCATCTGATCAAACTTTTTCTTTCTTTTCTTCTTCATGGACTCATGATCAAGGCTCTTTTTGTCCAACGTTCCTTCACTAACCATTCTTTCTGTATTCTTATCAGCCAACTCGCCTATAGTCTTTGGTTCATTAGAATCAATTGACGTGGCAATGGTTGAATAGTCCCTAATGACCACGTTAACCAGTAAACAACTTGGGCATTGTGAGGGGTCTGGCTCATCCATTTTTTTGAATACATCAAAGCGATGATTGCATTCCTTACAGTAGTAGTCATATATAGGCATGTTTTAGTTATATACGCATTGGTATTATATACTTATTATAGTTAGGTATTGCAGAAATATCGAAAGTTTTTTGCTGTAAATACTTAGATTTTTTTCTTGTTAAAAATCCGCTGCAAACAGCTTCTTCACATAGGGCTATAGAGTAGAGAACCTTTGCGTCCTCAATGTCGCTTTTTGGTATTTTCTGGGGGTATTTGATTGGAAAATCCACTACTCCACCATTATATTTGTGTAACAGAACAGCATCCAAACACGCTTCCTTTTTAACGGTGATGGGTTTATCCTTTAAGCCCATCATAAGATCAATCTCTTTTGATGAATAGATCATTCCATATATAGCAAGCAGATTATTTTTGTTAACTTCTACATAGTCATTATGCATTTTGTTGCCCGATATATTATACACCTGTACTTCCGAATCCCCCAGATCTAGTACTAGAATCAGTTAAATGGTCACATAAAACAATATTACATTTTTCATATTTAGAGATTACGAGCTGGGCGATTCTGTCGCCAAACTCTATATTGAAATCTTCTATCCCAAGATTCATAAGAATAACACCAACCTCGTTACGATAGTCGCTATCTATAGTTCCTGGAGAGTTTAGTACAGTTATGCCATTGTTCAAAGCAAGTCCACTCCTGGGCCTGACCTGTCCCTCAAAGCCATCAGGTATCTCAACAATGATACCTGTTTTAACAAGAATAATTTGACCAACCGGAACAACTGTCTTTTCAGAACTTCTTAAATCTATACCTGCTGATCCCGGCGTGGCGTAATCAATGTTTGGTAAGTACTCGTCTATCTTTTTAATTTTTAATTCTACCATATTATGTCTTATTCCGATATACTAATACTACATTTGTAGACCACTTAATCGCGATTCCCGTGAATATTTCCTTCTTTTATATAGGAGGTTACATCAGACACTATGTCTGAAATATTTTTAAATTTATGGGGGCCTATTAAGGATCGCATCATGTCTATGTCTGCTATTCTTGTATGAGTATCCTGAAAAGCCTTTCCATATTTTTTATATATATCAACGTCTCTTTGTATTTTTGACAGAGAAGAAGTTTCGTTAATAATCATGTTAGTGAGTTCATTAATTGTGCAGTAGTGAGGGCTTGCAATATTGCATATATGATATTTATTACTATTATTAATAACAGATTCCATAATCTTAACAAAGATTTTAGAGAAATCAAAAACATGCGTGAAGGTTCTCACTTGTTTTCCGTTTTCGTATATTGGTATATCTTTATTTGTCAAAGCTAGGTCGACAAATTTTGGAATTACCATTCCGTATTCTCCTGTTTGTCTAGGGCCGGAAACATTAAAAGGTCTAAGGATGACGTAATTAATATCATTTTCTTCGCAAAAAGATTTGACAAGAAATTCATCCATCGCTTTTGCTGCAGGGTAAGACCATCTTAAATGATCCAGGTTTCCAACTATCATTTGATCGTGTTCAGAGAAGGGGATAAGTCTCCCCCTGTTGTCAATTCTATGCTGACCTTCTCCATACACCTCAGAGGTAGAGATAAAAATAAAGGCACGGCAAGATTTGCTTTGACGAGCTATATCTAAAGTTCCAATAGTGGATTCGATATTATTTAATAGAGTTTGATGGGGGGAGGATACAATATTTTTTACACCAACCGAGGCGGCGAAATGTAAGATAATATCACATTCCTCTACTTCGTTATTATTTAAATCCTGAATCCTTTTAAGGTGGAGTTGGTTGATTTTATTTTCATCCAAGAGGTGCTGTATATTGTTTAGATTACCGGTTGATAAATCATCAACAATGTTAATGTCTAAATTTAAATTGTTTGATGATAAGATTTTATCAATTACATGGCTGCCTAAAAAGCCACAGCCTCCGGTCACAAGCACATTCATCTATACAACTCCTCGTATATTTCTGTAATCACACTTGCCCTGTTGGCGTAGGTATGATTGTTAATTACATGATTATATCCATTCATAGACATATCCTTCATAAATTCTGGATATTTATATAGGGTTTTAATTTTATCAATCGCCTCGTCATCATTATCATATAGTAAACAATTGTGTCCATCTATAAAACCCAGGTCGCTTATACCGTTGTTGATATTGTTATGTGTTACACATATGGCTCCAGACCCACATGACTCAAAGGTTCTTAAGTTAATATCACCAAGAGTTGGGTTAATAACAAACTGCGATTCTCCATAGGTGCTGTGCATATCCTTGTAGGTTAATGAATTTGATATTAGGCTTTTGGGGAAGTAACTCAAGATCAATTGTTTTATGTTGTTTCTCTCTTTTCTAGAATCAAAATCGCCTACACTAGATACTTGATAGGTCCTTGATAAAAAATTGTTCTCGGGAGAGTTATTAAAAACAGAGTCGTGCGCGTTAGGGAGCCAGGTTTTTGGTTTATCAAAAATGGGTTCTGCTATTTTTTGAGCATAGAAGATATGGTCCATATATGAAGATTGTCGTTTACATCTAAGTCCACCTTCTATTGTAGTGTCGATGGCTAAATAGAAGGTTGGTATATTTAAATGTGGAAAGATGTGGTAGTCTGCATTGTCATCGTATATACAAAAATCAAAAGGTTTTCCTTGTCCTATGTCTTCAGTTGCTGGTGGGGGTTGCGAAGACAGTGACAAAAATACACCGTGTCCATTTTCAAAAAAAGCTTTAGCTAATCTAGTGGATGGGGATCTGTCGTTATCGTTATGTAGTATTAATATATTATAAGTCACTGGAATTACTTACCGCAGATGGGAATTTTTCCCAATCCCAATTAGATCGGATGGTTTTGTTTTTCTCCCATACAGCTTTTAGTAGGTCTGGAGATAGACCCTCAGCCTCCATAGTATTTATCATAGCGTTAATATCTTTTGGAAAACAGGTTCCACCAAAGCCGTATTCTCCGTCGTGTCCAGGAACGTCATAATGAGACTGTCCAATCCTTCCATCTGAAAGAATTCCTTGTAAGACCTTGTCCCAATTAAGATTCATAGAGTCACAAAGCATTTGGATTTCATTAAAGAAGATAACTTTAGTTGCAAAAAAACAATTAGACGAATACTTAATCATCTCTGATTCATCTGACGAGGTTAAATATACCGGCGTTCCAGGAAACCTTTGCTCAAACAATTCTTGTACCATTTGAACATATAAACTTTCTCCTCCCACAATGTTGCGTGAGGCACATATAAAATCTACCCTTGAGTTTCGAGCAGTAAGGAACTCTGGACAATGAACAATATTAGGAAGGTTGAACTGGCCTCTAAATCTTCTTGTAGTTCCTACCGGAACTGTAGATTTGATTATAAACACTTGATCTTTATTAAAACTTAGGTCACTAAAAACCCCCTCAATAATAGACAGGTTTGCTTCTCCTCCTTCTGCGGAAACCATGGGTGTGGGAAGACACACAAAGACATACCTGCATTTTAAAACTTCTTCGAGGGTATGGAGTGATTTCATAGGATTAGAATCGTACACCAATACATTTTTAAAGGTGTTAAATCCCTGCACAATTGCTCCTCCAACATAGCCGTTTCCTATTACTCCTATTGAGTCAATCATATTATCCTTTTATCTCCAAACCCTCTGGCTACCGCCTGTCCTACAAAATCATTTCCTATAATACCTAGTTTAATTTGTTTATAATTCATTAATTTTTATACCATCCTTTTTTTCATTGAAAAATTTATCTACGAATTTACATATATAGCTTGTCTGATCATCAGTAATAACAGGACTTGTTCCAATAAAGAAGGTGTCCTTCATCACTTTTGTTGCAACTGGATATTTCTTTTTAGCATCTACGCCAGTCATCAATCCACTGTAGGCAGGTTGCAAAAGAATGTTTCCAGCAAAATAATTTCTAGTTTGTATCTTGTTGTCTTCCAAGAACATCGTGAAGTCTTTTCTGTCGAATGGTGCGTTGTCTCTAACGGTTATAGGGAAAGCAAACCATGACGGGTCAGATTTTTCTGTTGCTCTTGGGATGTGTAGATACTCCTCATATTTTAAAAAGGTATCAAGATAGGTCTTGTAATTTTTCTTTCTTATACTAATAATGTCGTCGAGTTTTTTTATCTGAGCTAGTCCGATTGCGGCCTGTAACTCTATTGGTTTAAGATTATATCCAATCTCATCATAAACATATTTATGATCAAATATAGTATCAGGCATACTTTTAATCCAAGGAGAGAATCTCTTTTTACATGTTCCATTTTTTAAACATGATGCGGCTTTTCCTTGGCAGTAACATCCTCTTCCCCAGTCCCTGAGAGATTTAATAACGGTATCTTCTTCCTTGGTTGAACACGCAACAAAACCCCCTTCTCCCATTGTAATATGGTGGGCCGGGTAAAAAGAACAAGAAGCAAAGCTTCCGAATGAACCTAGATACTTACCGTCATATTGAGAACCAAGCGCATCGCATGTATCTTCTAACAATACTAGATCATAGTCTCTTACGATTTCCATAACCCTGTCCATGTTTGGAGGATTGCCAAGAACGTGAGCAAAGATAAGGGCTTTGGCTCCAGATTTTGCTGCATCCTCTAATTGGTCTAGGTTTATATTAAGTGTGTCTATTTCTACATCAACAAAAACAGGATGGAATCCATTTTGTAAAATAGGATTTACAGTAGTGGGGAATCCAGCGACAGGGGTAATAACTTTAGTACCCTCTTTGAAGCCGTGAAGTTTATTTGATTTCAAGGCAGACACCATTAATAGATTAGCGCTGGACCCACTGTTAGTAAGAGACCCATAGCTTTTTCCAAACCATCCCTTGAGCTGCCTTTCGAATCTTATTCCGCTCTCTCCAAGAGCAAGCCATCCACCAAGAAGAGACTCGATACCTGCAACATATTCTTCCTCATCAAAATATGGACCAGCGTATTGAACTGTGTCCTCTCCTGGAATCCATTCCTTTGTCTGGATTCGGCTTTTAACTAGATCAATAATTTTATATTCGCTACTTATATCTGCTTGCATTATTTGTCTTTCCACCACTTGAAGATTCCATTGGAGTGCTTAGGACTCCAGCCTATGGAGTTAATTTTATTTGTATCTAATGAGTATCTTAGGTCTTGGCCCCATCTATTATCAACAAACTGGATTTGATCTTCGTTTTTTTTAAAAGATTCCAAGAGATCAGTGACAACTTCTAAATTTGTCATATGGTTATTAGCACCAATGTTAAACGTTTCGTTCTTAACGCCATTCTTTATAAGCATAAGAATACCATTGGCGTTATCTTTTACATAAATCCAGTCTCTTATATAAGACCCGTCTCCATGTAAAGGAATCTTCTTATTTGTTTCTATGCACTTAATGGTTTTAGGTATTAGTTTTTCGTAGTATTGTCTTGGCCCGTAATTGTTTGAGCTTCTAGTAATGATGTAATCTATGTTGTATGTTCGGTGATATGATAAAACAAACATCTCCGCGGCCGCTTTAGATGCAGAGTAAGGGTTGCTAGGTGTAAGCCTGTCACTTTCTAAGAATGCTCCCTCTGGCCTATCGCCATACACTTCGTCTGTGCTTATGTGCATAAACAAAGGCCTATCGTGCGAAGGCTTTCCTCTTAATATCTCTAGAAGATTATGCACACCAATAACATTGCTTTGCAAAAATGGACTTGTGTCATTAATAGAATTGTCAACATGGGTTTCTGCTGCAAAGTTTACGACAACGTCGCAAGACGGCAAGTGGGAGATATCGCAAATGCTTTGCTTTATTAGTTTGTAATTGGGGTGGTCATCGAACGGGAGAACATCGTGAGAGCAGTAGCTCATGCAATCAAAGTCGATTACCGAATGCCCCTCATCCAAAGCTTGCTCTATAAAATGACTTCCTATAAAACCTCTTCCACCCGTAACAACCATCTCCATATCTACGCCCCCTCTATACTTGTAAGTATTTTATCTATTGCTTCAAATGTATGTACAGATGGCAAGTATCCATAAGACGTTATCTTGTCATTATTAAGACATACGTTTTTTACCTGCACAATTTTATGAAAATACGGAGCTTCTATAGAAATTAGTTCTGAACTTGATCCAAGCTTTTTCTTGCTGTATCTTATAGCTTCCCCTATAGATATAGGCTCCCTATTTGTTATGTTAATAATTTCATTTAAAGGAGCTAAATCAATACAGGTTTTAATAGCCCTACAAGCATCATCAACATACATAAAATCTCTAATATTAGAACCGTCGTCATAAAGCTTTATAGGCTCATTCTTATTTAATAAGCCCATCATATATTGAAGAGCATTCTTTTTTAAAGAAACCCCCTTGTCACCTTCTCCTATAACATTAGTCATTCGGAATATTCTATAGTTCATACCAAAAGTTTCACAGTAGCAAATTAACATTTGTTCTGCCGCCCTCTTGGTTATGGAATAAAACCCAGTAGGATTACAGGAGCTGCTTTCTTTTGTGTCTAACGAGGAACCTGACCCATAAACAAACCACGAGCTTACAAAATTAAAGGTGATATCTTTGCCCTTACAAGACTCAAGAACTTTAATTAGCTTTGTTAGGTTGGTCTCTATGTCCTCATAAGGCTTATCAAATATATTGTAATTATCAGTTGTGCTTATCATATAAAGAACATCTGACGATTCGTCATGAGGATCGTCTTGTTCTCTTGGTATAGAGACAGAGGATGGATACATATCCATCCAGCGAGACCCAATAAACCCAGTGGGTCCATAAACAGAAACTATTTTATTGTCTTTTTCCATTGTATAAATAGTCGTATTTTTGCATTTCTATGGGATAGAAGTTAGGTGTTTGAAGGGCCTGGTTTAGTTCGCGAGGCCCTGTGTTTCTAAAGAACCCTGTTTGTTGAAGGACCACTCTAGATTCCGGTGATGAGAAGTCTATTCCTATTTGATAGTCTTCGTTTTGATGGTGTCTGTCCACCACAAACTTTTCTATGTCCCATTTTTCAAAAAAGTATTTACTGCTAGCGTCCCATCTTTCTTGAACCCTGCCGCCCGAAGATCTCAAATGTCTTATCAAGTCTTCCTCAAATCTGTAAGATGGTATACCATCTCTGGCCATCCTGTATCTAAAATCAATATCCTCCCAAGCGTACGAATAATTTTCATCAAACCATCCGATCTTAGGGATAAGAGCTTTGTCTATACTGAAGCCGCTCCAATTTTCTGTTACGTGTACGAGAGGGAATCCCTCTTGATGTTTCTCGTATATCTTTTCTAAAACCTTTTCGTCTTTGAATACTACATCGTCATCCAGCATGAGGCAGTATCGGGTGTTTGAAAATAACATGCTTTGGTTCCAGGCCTTGGCTAAACTTTCAAACTTACTAAGTTTTATTATATCTGAATGTCTTATTTCGCTTATATCAAGAAGAGTGTCGTGATCATTGGGGTCGTACGGATTAAATATAATTAAAACATTTTTAGCATACGGGTCAATCTCTAGCATTGATGACACGGCATTGTATATTTCATTGGATCGTCCCGGACACACCTTAAAACATATAGTAATTTCATCTGATGGATTCATCGTTTTTCAACCTCTGATTTTGGTAAAGGTGCCTCGTAGTATATTTCAAGTCCGAGGGCTTTCGACACGGCCCACTCTGCCTTGGCTCCCTTACTGGTCTCCCACCCGCTCATCATATATATAGCGGTACACTTATTGCATATAGCCATTATATCTCTCCTTAGCGCTTCTCTCATAAATTCACGATCTTCATACGAAGTTGAAGGGTCAAATTCTTTTGGATCCGTATCTGGAAATCCCTCAATCTTGTCCATTTCAGCTGGGTTTATTACGAACCACCCTTGTTGCCTAAGAATATCTGCTTGCCTATCAAAAGCGGGATAATTATAATCCTCATGACCGCGCATTGGGCCAGCTACATATACTGTGGGAGTTCTAACCTTCATACTTATATTACATTATAGTAGGTTGGTGTATTATATATTAGTAATTGGAGACTTTTTTAGCAATGAACTGGTTAGAAGGCATATTAAATGAAGTACAGGATATAGGTTCACAGGACATGGGTCCTGAGCCTGCGCCCTGTGTTGTTTACCCGTGTCCGTCTGAACCTGAAAAGCCAATGAAGGCAGTTCAGGTACCTTGCGATGTTAAGAATTGTGTTAAGAGTAAGCTATCGGAGCATCCGAGTTTTTGTTCTATGCTAGACAAGCTTGTAGATTATATTGAATCACTCAATATATATAAAGAGTTGTTAGCAGAGTCCCAGGCTAGACTGGCAGAACTAAACAGTATTATAGATGCAATTAAAGTGGTCTTAGAAGAGCTTGGCTGTAATGAGTTTTATCAAGGAAACGATGGTCCTGGAACTGATCCACAGTTTGATGAAGAGGCTGAAGTACATCCTGTGTGCGCTGCTTATTATAAGCAACTGTATAGACTAGAGGCTCTGAGGAAACATACAAAAGGTCAGATAGAAGGACTGTTAGAGTTCATTAGTGCTACTGAAGGTATTATAAATGCATTCCAACAAAGTTATACAAACATAATAAATTCAGCAGCTGAGGAGTGCCGTAATGAGCAAGAAGGGTCTACTCATATTGCTAAACAAGAAAAAGAAGCTTTAGACAAGGAAACAGTTTAGGTCTAAAGATTAAATTATCTTACTGGGCAAACTCCGCCTTCACACTCAATATCACTTAGCATTTCACCAGACTCTATGTATGATACTGGTTTAATTTTATTTAACATCTTTTCGTATTGGTCTTTATTTATTTCCTCGTAAGGAGCTTGCCTAAAACCATGCTCTCTATGCAGAAGGAAGCTGACTGTTTTAAGAGACTTCTCGTAGTTCTTTTCCATCCACTCTTTTATTTCATCAAGCTCTTCTGAGTGGTAGTACACCGTGACCGACACTGAATTGTCAGACCAGAGCCTTTGCATTTTCTTTACAAGGTCAAGTTGATTTACAGCACTCATGTCCTTAGCTAGTATAGTACCCTCGTCAACGGTACATGGGAATTCTATAACCACCGTACTCCTATCCTCTGTTCCATCAAAACGTTTCACATATTCTACTGGATAGCCTGCCTCTTTACATGAGGTTACCAATCCATCATCACTAGACATTCTAATGCGTCGAATATAATACTGAGAATATGCAGGGTGAACTCCTGGGGTACTGCCAGACAAAAGCGACAGTGTACCAGACGGCTTGACAGTAGTTAGCCTGATACTAGAAGGGTGTCCGTTTTTCTTTGACCACTCTTTATCGAAATCTCTTAAGTGTTTATAGCATTCATTAAGCCATTCTATTTTATCAAGAGACTGGCATATACCGGTGACGCCAACTCCTATTCTCATGTTCTTATGAACAACCTCTTCTGTATTTTTATGAATAAATGGAAGGTTGCATATCGCCTTTTGTGTCTTATAGAGAAGGGTGGCACACTCTTTAAATTCCTCTAAAGACGTCACGTTGTTTAGATATATTTCTGACAAATTGCAGCACTCGTAAGATTCTAATAGAATTTCTGCACAAGGGTTTACTATTTCGCATCGGTCTTTTTTCTTGTCGCCAAGCCTTCCATACTTTTGAGCAAGAGGAAGATTAAAGAATCCGTATGGCTCTCCTGATCCATCGTAACCTTTCCAAACAGTTTCGCTGATATGGTCAAATGAATCAGCATATATACTGTTGTTTGACATGGCTCGCCAGTTAGGTATGTTGCCAAGATCCCACCTCTTTGCGCGTAGGTATAGGTAGTCGTCGGGATCTCCAACGGCTATCTCAGCAGACCTTCTTACGTTACCTGCTACAACAACTGACCCAATGATATTACAGATATCTAAAACGTCAATAGAGCGAAGCTTCTTTCCTTCTCTAGATCTTAGGACTTCGCAGATATTATCGATGCCTTCGATTAAGATTCCTGGACCACTAGCCTTACCCCCAAACCCTTTTATAACTTCGCCTTTAGATCTTACTAGGATGGTTGAGTACCCAAAGGACTCTCCGGTAAAGAAGTAGGACTTGAGAACTTTCTTAATAAGTTTAACCCAACCTTTTCTGGAATCTGGTACAATAAAATCTGCATCGTTTGTTTTTTCGTGTGTTACTTTTACATCTTCTTTTATTCTGGGAAGCTCATGGATGTCTTCTTTTCTTATTGAAAATCCTACGCCTCCGCCCAACATAAGGTTTTCGAATATAAAACAAAAGTCGTCGATATCACGAATACATACAGCCCAGCAGTTAAGAAGAGAGTTGCCCCCAAATCTATCAACAGTAGATGTTCCTAGTTGCCAAAGCATTCTTCCGGCAAAGTTACACTTTAGATTGAATACATAATCGTAAAGTTTTTGAGCTTCTGACTTAGAGTATTTAGCGCCTATTTTTTGCGCACCGTTTATACATCGAGCCACGGTTTCCCACCACTCTTCGTTTACTCCGTCATCTTTAACACGAGAATAGGTTCTCTTGTATACAATCTCGCCAAGCCCGTTGTATCCCCAGTTAGGCCGCTTGGTCTTATATGAACTCAAGAAGGAATCTGTTAAAATATCGCTAGTGTATTCTATCATTAATATAGGTTATCGCCAGTCCAAAGTGGATGTTTTGTTTTGATTTTAGCATTATGTAATAAAGTGTATTTACACCAATGAGATACTCTCATTCTGTTTGCAATGGCAGCCTCTTTAATAAGCTCTAGTTCTTCGTCATTGACCCATACGGTCAGCTCTACTTGTCCATCCAGGTGTGACATAGCGTGTCTTGATAGGGCCATCTCCGCTTCTTCATGAGAAGGATATGGACCTAACCTTGTTGACCAAGTTTCATCCCAAAACCACCAATAGTTATCGTGCTGATGTACTGTGTCGCCCTTAATTTTTTCTTGTTCGTCCATTTTATATATCTCCTTTTAGTTTCTTCATATTCTATTTTAGCCACCAGAGTTATTAGTTTCATTCTTTTCTTTTGTTAATTCTGGCCATGAAACAGTAAACAGGGTGTTGATTATTTTTCCAACAGCTTTGGCATACTGCCGTATTTCCCACTGTGCATTCTTGTCAACCCTCTGTTTGTAAAATCTAGAATAAGCGGCTAATGAACCGGTCCAATACCATTCAGTATACATCCCTTGAGGCAAACAAAATCTTGCTTGTTCAGGAGCAACACCATGTATAATTAAATCTTCATACAGTTTGACTGATTCTTTCATATGATGTTCGTAGTCACGGTATAAAGGGAATGTCGCAAACCCGCCAGACGTTTCTCCTCCTCCATCTTTACATTCTAACCATTCTCCACTTCCTTGTTTTATGGATTCGCCTGGTCTTCTGCGCCACTTCGGATGATAAAACTCTGGTTCAATATCAACATACCTTCTACTTATCTCGTTCTCCACAAAACCCTGTTTATGCTTAAAGAATTGTGTGCGAATAGAAACAGGAGCTTTGATTCTTAAAGTAATTTGTGGGTGAGCAAAAGGAGTCCAATGATTATGTTCTGCTAAATATCGAATAAGTTTTATATCTTTATCACTAAGCGTACACACTTTACCATTATCATCTCCCCATTCGCTTTCGTTTGCAAAGGAAACCCTTGCAGCATTTACCACAGTTAAATCACTTCCCATGCAATCAATAAGATCCACACTCCCCCTGTCTAAAACTTTTATTCTATTTGTCACTATGTAATCTTTCATACAAATCTAACACGTCACTGCTGTATCGCTGTGAAGTGTAGAACTCTTCATACACAGACCTGTTTAATTTTCCTAGCTTGTTACAGTCATCTTTAGATTCTGAAAG
>Ga0098061_1001081_pt1 | contig 13200 bp, 10 predicted proteins | sample 22_taG_FD_92579 | JGI IMG/M metagenome (GOLD analysis project Ga0098061, IMG submission 92579) | Marine viral communities from the Subarctic Pacific Ocean - 22_ETSP_OMZ_AT15343 metaG | ecosystem: Environmental > Aquatic > Marine > Oceanic | place: Subarctic Pacific Ocean | collected 2015-01-20 | reverse complement strand
TAAGAATAAAAATACATCATTAGTTCCATCATTGTCCGTATCTTCAAATACGGGATTAAAATTGAATTTAGACACAATAGGATCAGTTGAACTGTTTAACTCATTAGCAATTGCTTGCCATCCTATAAGGTCAGTATTTCCTGTTGGGGTAGGTGATGTAATTACATAAGTTCCATTCTCTGTTAATTTGGTAATAGGATTATAATGGTCTATTGATAATATAGAACCATTTTGACAATTTGTTATTTTAAAACTTGCAGTCAAATCCATTCCCACTCTAGTTGCGTTCCACCAATTATGTTTTCCATCATTCCATTCAACCGTATCCATAAAGTCCCAAGTGTAAGGGCCAGTGGTTTCTTTAAATCCAGTAGGGTTAGACAAATCAGTATCAACATGTCTTCTAACCATAGAGAAGATTTTACCTTTACTTTCATCATGTATATAATTAGCTCTATCCATTGTTAAATATAAACTCTGGAAACTATCATTCATCTTTTGAAGATTTTCAGTTGGTAAGTTCCAATAACCACCAGTGTCTTCCCATTTAGTTTTCCAACTTCTCCAGTCTTTATCTATTTTCCATTGATATATGCCATATAGTTCTAATGGTTTTACATCAACATGAAACATATCGACTTTCTTATAAAAACTCGTAAAACCATATAAGTCATACATTCTTAATTCTACACTATAATCTCCAGAATAAGGAACTATTATTGCAAGTTTATTAAATTCAGGGTGCCATGTTAAGGTTTCATTAGGTGCAGGAACATTATCAGATTTCCAATACCCAATATCTCCTCTATATGATTGTTCAAATCCATTAGGTCCTGTTACCACCCATTCTAATTCATAAACATGTTGTTTCCACCAATTATTCCAATTTATTTGTGGATCAATCGCATCGTTCCATGTAAATTTCGCTGAGTCCCAGTTCTCTGGTAATGAAGTACATTCTAAAGTTAATGGACAACCGACTGGGATTTTATGATATCCAGGAGTATTGTTATTAAACGTTTCCTTATTATTTATATAGTAATTATTGTAAAATGTTTCAAATTCTGACAATAAACTTTCGTTATCGTGGTTAACATTATTTAAGGATCCTAAGTCTTCTAATTCAATTGCTTTGAAGGTATTAGGGTCTATCAATATTCCACTATCTGTTATTAATGCATAGTCTTCAATATATAGTTTTTTATCTTCAGGTAAAACTTTAAAATCAACCTCTTTGCCCTCGTTGAAAACAACGATAGGTTGTTGATTATTCCATATGTTAATATTTTTCTGATCGAAGTAATGTCCTTCTCCTGTTATATCAACGATCTTAGCTTGTAATGGCAGGTATTCTCTCTGCAACTTTGTTTTTAAGCCATATAATTTTATTAGTATTTCTTCCGGAGTGAAATCAAACACCTCGTTAACCTCAGGGATATCCCAATAATCAAACTCTCCATTGGGTTTATTTAATTTATAAACAAGTGAAAATCTACTTGTTTTTTTCATAGTAGATGATGGTAAATTAAACTTCTTTCTCTTTTTGTATGAGAATCCAGTATTTGTATCTGGTACTGGAACTGCTTTCAATTTACCAAAACTATCACTACTTTGATTTATATTTAACCAATATTCCTTTAGCGTAATGTTATTATAACCAAAGAAATCAATTGCGTTTAGAATTGCTTTATAAGTTCCAACGAATGGTTTTATATTATGTAATTCTAAAAGTAACTCTCTTCTCTTTTGGTTCATTAATAACCAATCGGGAGAATATTCATTTACGTCATGTTCTTTAAATATAATAAAATCACCATCATCTAAGGTAGCTCCAAAGTTTTGTAAAAGATCCTTTAATCTTTCGTCTTCGCCAACAGTTTCTCCATAAACATCTATTTCCGCAATGATATGATTATCATCTGTGTCAATTATTCTTAGTCTTCTATCATGCCTCTTTTCTGAAGCGGATGATAGACCAATGTTAACTTGTAACGCATCGTTCAAATAACTATTAACTTCTTTTAAACCATTAACAACATTAACAACATTAGTATGGTCCAACACTTGAATACTTAAGTCATCAAATTGTTGGATCTTAACCATATTATCTTCTAATTTACTTCCATAAAAGAAAATATCTTTACTAATATATCTAGTATCAACCCATTCGAATTTAAAAGAACTTCCTAGTGTGTTGCTAGAAATAGGAGTACCGTAAACAGTCAACCCATTATTACTATCAATAAATTCTTCAACTATAAATAAATTAAAAGATTCATACAGTCCAGTAGACACTTCCGGTAAAAATACTCTACCGCTCCATCTCTCATCAGTTGAATCATATGCGAGATTTAATTCATTATCTGTACCATTAAAAAATCTTAAGCCAGCGTATCTAGACATTATCGTATGTTTTTATCATCTTTTTTAGTTGTGTAATTTTTCCAATTTTTCATTACACGAATTTGTTTAATAGTATTATAATAATAATCTGTGCAAAACGCTATAAAATCCCTCATAACATCGTTCCTTAATAAATGATTAGACAATGAATTTTGCATGAGATTATTTTTATAATCATATCCCAAATACTTTCTAGAATCTTTTCTAGCTTTCTTTGTATCATATAACTTAACTCGTTTGTATTTATATAAATCGTCGTATAGTCCCATTATAATGCTCTTCTATTTCCTGCCTGTATTCTACTATAAATAGTTCTTGGAACAGGAGGGTTATCGAAATAAACCGACAAACTTGCCATCTCACCGATACTTGGCTCGTCTTTAACTAAGTTGCCATCTCTATCTTCCCATCCACCTCTAAATAAAGCAACTTCCTCTTTATCTAGTATAATGTCTCCATATTTATCTAAACCAATTTTATCATACCAGTTTTTAATTGCGGTTTCTCCACCACTTACAGGTATCAACATATCAGGCTGATCTAGTGTTATCTTTTTAATTTCTTCAGTTCTCTTAAAAAATACAAGTCTCTTTTGATCTCCATCAACGCCTTGTAATTCAGGTGTAGTTGGAGTAACTGTGACTTGTTTATAGGTATAATAACCATTTTTTCTAGCTTCTTCTTCAATACTCGATGTAAACTGTACATTGACAGCGTCAACTCCTTCAACTCCTTCGATAATTGCAATAATATCACTTTTAGGGAGTTTGTCCCTTCTGGTTATTTTTATTAAGTAATTACTAATAGCAACTCTTATATCTTCGAAAATTTCTTGTTGTTTAAATCCTTCAAACCATCTGACTGAGATTTCCATTCTATATTTCACCGGAACAGGGTCGACGAATATTGCTTCGCTTGTAACCATCTGTTGTCCACTATCTTCAATCACTCCTAAAAATCTATCAGTCTCATCTTTGCTGAAGAAGAATTCTTCTTGAGGAACTGAAAAGTAATCTGTTCCTTTTAATAATCTTTTCTCTAAATCTGGAATTGCAAATATGTATATTACATTATCATCATCTAGATATCCATCATTTGTTGTATTATATGCATCTAAATAACTGAACTGTGCATACCTTGATAAAAAGTATTCGTAATTATCTGGGTTTGCCAATACAAAACTTTTACTAGCTAACGGTGCCATCATCTTTGTAAATTCAGTGGACTCAGGATCTCCTCCCATAAAAGGCACAACTGATGTTTCAAAATCTAATAGTTCGTTCAAATCATGCGTTTCGCCAGTGGAATCCTTTCCTTCATCTTCCCATTTAAATGTTAAATCACCAGATTGGTTTAAATTTCCGGATAGTCCATCACATTTGATATATTCAACCTCAATAACTGCTCCATCCATTGGAATTTGTCCAAAGTTCCCGGTTCCAAAATAAACATCAATACCTCCACTGATTCCAGTTTTAACTAAACAACCTTTATCAGAATCTCTCATCTCATATAATGAATCGAACTTTACCCATCTTTCACCGTTAACAGAAACTTTAATTAAATTATGGTCAACTGTGCTTGATGTCTTAATATTAAAACTCTGCATGCTTTCACCACTTCCTGTAACTGTTTGACTTTCTAGTTCACCTTGTATAATACTAGCCTTTACCCAGTTTGATGAACTCTTAGGTAAAAGAAACTCATCCTTTTGAGTTCTTAGAAAATATGTTAAGCCATTATTATCATATTTTATTTTGGTATTTGGTGATATTATTAAATTACTTCCTGCAACGTCATCCATTGCACCTGGTTTCCATCTAAATCTAATCTCTCCAGTTGCTGCGAATCCTCTAGTAGGATCATGACCGGCCAATCGAGCCAAACCGTATATCGATTCAGGTTGTTGTGCCGTGTAAATATTTTGTTCGACTGTAGAATCTTCTATATAGAACATTAATAGTTCATTGAATTCAGCCATTACCTGTATGATTTGTGCAAAAGGTGAAGCCGCTGTGAAGAAATCATCAGCTCTACTATAAACCCTAGAAATATAAGTTCTACTGTCTTCGTATATTTGAGTAGCTGTTACTCTAGCATTATCTAAAAATTTGAAACTAGCCATTCTTTTTTATTTTTTATTGTATTGTTACACCAACTAAATATTGTGTATCAACTGTTATGTTTAGTTGAGCAATGTCTCTAACCTCTCCTCTGGTAAAGATAACATCTACTTCAACCTTGTATTTTTCAGCAAGTGGACAATAGTCTTCAATTTGCTCATTAATTACTCTTTTTAATTCGTATTCATTATAATGAAAATCATATATCAAATCTTCAAGGCTAGCTCCGAAATTAGGAGCACCCATTACTTCTCTTTTATTTGTAAATAAAATAGTCTCAATTTGTGTTAATAATTGCCCTACTTCATTTTCGATATGAATGTTTTTACCGTTATAATTCGGATCGCCTAACGTTCGGATATATAGTTCCATTAATTATTTATCTCATTTTTATGAGTGAAACATCCAATCGACGCCTTCATCTCCTTTTATTTCCTCTAATACCTTTTCCATTTCCTCATCTCCCATTGATTTAATACCATCATAGTCGATCTCTACTCCTCCTGGTAAAGAGAATTTAAACACTCCTAGTTTAGAACCAACGGACTGTTTTACCTTGGCAGTAACATATCTAAAAAATATCTCATCATCATATAGCGCGCAATTTTCAATACTTTCATAACATTCAATTATTACATCACCTTTAGGGGTATCGCCCATAATCTTAAGTTGTCCAGTTAGTTGTGAATAATTAAAGCTTATAGGGTTCTCCATGATCTGTCTAGACATGTCAAACATACTTTGATTGATAACATAGTATTGTAATTCTTCTGCAGTCTCAGATGCTCCACTCCCATTAAACGCATTTTGAAATAATAATTTATCAACTGCAAAATCAGCACCATCGCTGAATCGCAGATCCATTCCTCCACCTGATTGATTCCAACCTGATCCTAAATCATATACTCCGTAAATTGAAAAGACTTCTCCGGCACCAGTCGCGCCATCTTCTTTTGGAAAATGCAACGTCCTACCGGCTTTGAATTCAGTACTATCAAAAACTGACTTAGGAATATGAAAGTAATTTTCCCTAAGACTATATTCATAATTTTTTCTAAACCATTTAACGGCTCGTTTAATAATATTTCTAACTTCTTCTTCCGGTAAATTCAAAGGAATCATACATGCCCCTGTCATTTCAGATCCGACTTCCTTTATGAAGTTATCTAAACAATCAGACGAATATGTCCTATCATTGTTTAAATCTATATTTTCGCCACTTCTTATGTCACTCATCTTTTATTTTATTTTTTTACTTTGTATAATTTCTGTTTTATCAAACTCCGCCTCTTTGGAAATGCTCCCATGTCTAAATACACCTGAGATCATCCTTCCTTTGAAAATCGTATCCCATCCAGCAACCCAGCAATTTTGTAATTCACATGTTTGGTTGGTATAACTAGACTCTACTTTAGATTCTTCAACATTGGTCCCTTGATACAAGTTACAATGTTTAAGTCTTGTCGAATTTAACTGACATCTAAAAAAATCGCAATTCGTTAAATAACCTGATATTTCACAATCAATAAAATCATATTCTTGTAAATCAAAACAATATTTTAATTCTCCACCCTTTACCTGTATCCTACCAATATCACTATCATAATTAATAAATCCTTCTTTCAATCCACCGTGACTAATTAATCGTATTACCCTTTTCTTAATTTTAGGCCAATATAAATCTAATACCTGGCTATTATCTTTTAAGTCTACTATTATTTTTAATTTAGGATAGTGTTTTTCGAGTTTATGATAATCACCTAAAATTTCAACTAAGTGGTAATTTTTATTTAATATTCTTTTTAATTCTATTAAGTTTAAATCATTATATTTAGAGGTTGTAGCAGATCCCCATAATTGAATTGCAAATCTTTCTAATAAATATAATATATTAGATGTTTTCTTTTCATAATCTTTACCCCCAATATATCTAAATTCTAAATATCCATTAGCTAATTTTTCAAAATTAACACCATAATACTTTTCTTTAGCAAAATCAAATATATGCGGGTTGATAAACTGCCCATCAAAATAATTAGCATCTAATTTAGGCATAATCCATTTAATAGATTTAGCGTATACACTATCTTCTCTCTCTGGGAACATTTTATATACCTCCCTTTCATTAAAATCTAATAGAAACTTTAATGGATCCATTTTTGAAATTAATCCATTTACACCGGTCTTTTTAGGATCAAAGCTTAGATTTAAATGAATAGAACATTTTTCAGTAGTATATCCATTTTTACTAATCCATTGGCACATTTTTATTAAAACACCGCGAGCTTCTTTATATCCAATAGGTGATGTAACTAATTCCATTAGTCCAGCACCTCCGCTCATGTCGGGTTCTAATTTCCATTCTCTTTCGGTAGGAATAAAATCGCTATGTGCCTTATCCTCTAGTCTTATCTTCCTCCCTAATAAGTTGGCAATAGATTCTTTAGTCTTATTCTCATCTAAGTTAGAATAAAACTCAAACTCTATTCCAGTGAGAGCATGCCCAAGAATATCTTCTTTGCTTTTATTTTTAGTAATTTGATGTGTTAGCATACGATATTTATTATTTATTTATATATCACATACTAAAAGCAACCATCTTTACGATGGAAGCTTTAGGAAAACCTTTTTAGTTTCTTCTTCAATTCTAGTTATTACAACGTTTATCTTATCCTTAGGTTTAAAGTTTTTAATATTATCTACGCCTATTTCGCTAACATGTAATAGTCCGACAACTCCACTTTCAATTTCAACAAATAAACCATAATCTTTACATGTTTTTACCTTTGCCTTTACAACGGAAGGTACTTTGTATTTTTCATCAATGTTATTCCAAGGGTTTTCAGGAATATTATCCAACTGAGTCAACGTTATTTTAGTATTAGATATAATGTCTTTGACCTTAAACGTTATTTCCTCTCCTGGTTTAATCTCTTGATTTTTATGTCTAATTAAAGTATCGCCTTCTAAATCATTGACATGTATCATTCCAGTCAAACATTTGTTAAATTCACAAAATACTCCATATTTTGCAGAACCTGTAACTGTTCCAGTAACATCTTCCCCTTGTGTTTCTTTTAGATTTTCAACGGCTTCAGGAATTAATGTTTTTAGATAAGCTCTATGTGAAACTACTAAACTTCTTCGTTCCTTTGAATAACTAACAGGAACAACATATATTTCGGAATCCACTATGCTATTAAAATCATGTAATTTGTTAATACCAGCTAAACTACCAGGCATGAAACAATTTATACCATTGACCGTCACGATATATCCTGCTTCTTCCATCATCATATTAACAACTCCGACCCATGCAGTGTCTTGTGTTTCAATAGCACCAAACATCTCTTGGAAAGTTTTCTTCCTCATTCCTTCAGAAATAGAACCAGAAATATGTAGTTTATCATTCTCTATATCGGACGTTACTGTTACTTCAACCTCATCATCTGGTGATAAATTTCTAAAAGCTTCATCTTCTTTTTCTAGATTTATAAATATTAACTGACGATATCCTATATCAACCGTAACGGTCGTCCCACTAACTGAATATATTTTCCCGGCATATGTTTCCCCATATTCTATTTTTGTTATAATATCATTTTCTGAAATATGACCTTCATAAATATTGTACATTTCTTGAGCATATGGCTCTCTGCAAAATACTTTATGCTTTGGATCTTTTACTTTAACGTGGGGGTTTGGTGTTCGTAATACTTTTGGACATGTTGATTCATATCCATCCCAATCGAACTCTCCATTTGGGAGTGTCCATTCTTTTAATTGACTCATTCTTATTTTTTTAAAGGGTTAAAATATAATTTATATATCATTATTATTAAGTGATTATAACGTTCGTAGGTGGTATTGGAGTGCCTGTAACTGTTGGTACTGTTCCTGTAGGAGTTACCGGTGTAATAGGGACTGCCGTTAATATAGAGGTTGGTGGAACAGTGATAGTAATATCTGCCTTTTTAATCTCATTATTTATTGCAGTAGCAAATTCTAACATCACATCGTCTCTTAACCAATTCGTAACCTGTAAAGATATTTGAGTAGACATTTCTTCAGCAAACTTTTTCCATAAGATTTTCTTTACTCTATCTTGATCAGCGCCTGGTGGAAAAGGATTAGCTCTTATCCATTCATCGACTCTTTTTTGCACATCATATATTCCATCTGATGGTTCTATTAATTCCTCTTCTTTGTAATTATCAGAAGTGAACTCATTATTTCTAATAGGGGATAATCCTCCCTCTAATCTTGCTTGTAATAGAGGTTCCTTGGCAGTTATAATCGCTTGTAATATTTGAGAGAATATTGTATTGCTTAACATATTATTGTGTTTTAGTTACTTGACTTAATTCGGTTCCAGTTAATGGTACTAATGGAGGAGTAGTTGGGGCTCCCATATTTCCAGTATGTATATGTGAATTAAACAATGCTTGAAAGGTATTTCCTTTAATTACTTGTTCAAGTGCTGTCTCACCTAATTCTATATTAGGACTATTAACATACGCCTTATCACATTTAACCTCTACTAATTGATCGGTCTTAACTGTTATATTATTACTTTCTGTAAATATATTAATTTCACCATCGTTCTTTATTTGAATATATGGTTCTTTTTTCCTAGTGTTTTCTTTTCCTAAGTTAATCATTAATCCATCTTCAGGATGATAATATACTCTAACGTTTTGATCAGCGTCATATATAATAGAATGGGACATTGTTGCTGTCTCTTCGTTTAATTCTCCCAATACTTCCTCTTTATAACTGTTTCTATCTCTAGAATTAATTGTAAAAAAGTATTCCGGGTGATAAATATCTCCATTATCAAAACGAACAGAAACAATGTCTCCTATTTTAGGAACATTGTATGAACCTGTGACGTTTTCATTTCCTTGACTTGCCCATGGAATAGATTCAGTCGGAACCTTATCAAACTTTCCAAATACTTTAATTTTACATCTACCATCTTGGTTAGGATCTTTATTGTCAACGACCTCTCCTAGCCAATGAGTATCTCTTAAATTATCTACATATAATTCTTCAGCTTTCATATTGTATATATTCTAATAATATTATAATACACTAATCATGAATATTCCCTAGTGTAGAATCATTCTCTGTACTTGGGGGTGGATTAATGTTTTCTGACGATAATGGTTGTTCAGGATCTGATTTTTCAAACATTTTAGTTGATTTTAATGGTGGTTCAGGATTCGTAGGTGGAAATACTCCATCAAACGAAACAGTTGGAGTTTCAGAATCATCTGTTTTATCACCACTCAATAACGGCCCTAATGAATTAATAGAACCAGCATTCAAAACATCTTGCATCTTTGAGACAGTGCTGGCACCGTATACATTTCCTAATAATAATTTACTTTTAAAATTATCCAAAGCTCTCTTAGCTGCTCCTTCAGCCATTGCGGCTCCCTGGTTTATAGCACCTTTAACTATTGAATTAGATAAATCATTTAGTATGTCATTATCAAATGGGCTAAATATATCCGGATCCTCATACGCAAATGCATTCAAGTAAGTCGCATCAGATATTTTAGATTTTTTCCATTTTAAAGTAAGGGTATGTTTTGTTTCTGACATTTCCACATTACTAACAGTTGAAAACATCTTTGCGAAATCATCTAACATAAATGAGCAAAAACTCAAGCGTGTAACAAACCTAGGCCCCATTCCCTTTGCTTTCCAATCTAAACTATCTGCATTTAATCTATCTGCCATTTTCTGTGTAGCTTCATCTCCTTGCGCTGCAATTGCCTTGTTTCTGTCCTCTGCATTCATCGACTTAAGATCTTTTATTGAACTTAATCCATTTTTTAAATTTGTTGCTGCATCCGCTGCTCCAATAAAAGGGACGAAGTTTCTAATTTCTTGGACATGTACATATAAATCAAATTCTCTTAAATTTGCCGGAAGAACCTCAACCATTCTATCAAAATCATAGCATATATTTCTATAGATGTTTAATAGCCCGGCCATTGTAAAATCTACAGTTTCTAAACAACTTATTGTTAATTCCTTATCTACTCCTCTGTATGATTCAGTGAAATCACCATACTCATGTGCTGTGTTTAAACCTTCAATGGATTGGAAAAACCATGGCATTTCTGTATTAATACGTTTTAGATATTTAATAAACAATACTAGGTTATCAGCCCTATGCGTCTCTCCACAGAAATCTCTTAAATATTTCTCTGCAGTTCCATTAAACAAAGGAGAGTTTGCACTATACCAATCAAACAGAAAAAAGAAACTTAAATAAGTTGGATCTCCATATGGATGTGATTTAATACCTTTGGTTGTTGTGAATTTATTTCTGCCTGCCATTATATTATATGTCTATTGCTTTAACTGGCCATTCTCTTCTAAGAAGGGTCAGTTTTTGTCTTATTGAAGGATTTCCTTCTTCGTATATATATTCAATTCCTCCGATGATATAATACCCTGATGTGAAATCATCCAATGTTATTTTAGCATCTTCATCATCTTCTATATCAATTGGACTATCATTTGTTTTAACACCCTTTTTCTTTAATTCTTCAGTTTGCTTTTTAGATGCAGCTGTTTTAGGATGTTCATAATTAAATATAACAACTGGTACTTTCTGGGATCTATATAAACTAGGGTTAAATGATTCTAACTCAACGATCAGTTTCATTTTCTCAAGTTCTTGTATATTTTGAAAATTATTTAATAATGCATATTTGTGATTTAAATGTACGTTACCTTCTAGGTCGACGTCTTGATATCTTCCAACATATTTATGTTTTATATGACTTTCATAATGTCCTTCGCCTAAATTACCCTTTAATGGACCTTCCATGTCTCTTAGGTTTTTACTAGTAAAAGCTTCAATATCGAATTCTACTAACTTCTCCTGTGGCCATTCAAATGGATCAGACTCTTCAGAATCATCCCACATCTGGAGTATTCGTTTATATCCATTAGACAATGAGATTTTACTTGAATTATTCTTTAATGACCACTGAGATATTTTATTACTTGAACCATCCGCCCCGAGGTTATTAGTTAAAACTAATTTAGTTTCTATATTATCCAAATCTTCACCACCTACATCTACACTAAATGATTTAGCAAGAGAAGCAATACTATTTTGCATATCATCTCCCTTAGGATTCTTTGAATTAAATATCTTATTCATTTCAATAAAATTAAGATAATAATACTGGTCTATATAAAAGGTTTGAAATGCTTCTTCTCCTACATATGAATAATTAGTAATGTTTTTTATAAAATCTAATGTGGTAGTATATGGTTGAATTCTTGGCTGGGCATCAACTGTAGCGTCTAAATTTGTAGCTAATCCAATTTTAAGACCAGTTGATATTTCTTCAATGTGGTCTAAACTTGTTCCAGTCGACAATGATTTACATTCTTCTGTAAATAATCCAGGTATTTTACAAATACCTTGAATAGAATATGTCCTTAATGCATTCGGTAATCCTTGGCTTGGCGAACTAACTGATGTAATATCAAAATCCATATGGATACTTTTATAGGTATCCTGATTTTTTGAATTAATATAAACTGTCACAACATCTCCGTCTCTAGGATATTGACCAACATCAAATGCTTTAGTAGAATCTTTTAATGTTACACTTAACTTTGGAACAAATCCATTAATGTTTAATCTAAATGATAAAACATCATGTGGATAGAAATAATAATTGTTGATACGAATATGAGGTTGATCTGTCCCGAAATTCTTCGTTTGTTTCTCCATTCCCTTATCTTCATCCAATGTCTCGAATTCAATAGGATTAGGTCTAATCGTAGGTTCTATTACAACTAATATATTATTATCTAAATCTGCCATGCTGATTATTCTTTAGATTCACTATCGTTATTTCTTGAAGATTCTGAATTATTTTCAGAAGTATTTGTATTCGTTGAAGGTGGATTATATTCCCCTGCTTTCTTAACTATTATATTAATATCATTAGAAGTATCTCCAGCTGCTGAAACTTGTGATGTTTGTGTTGTCTCAACCGTTCCATCAGGTCGCGTTATAGTCTTAGTAATGACCGTTGTTTTTTTATTAAAATCATATGTCACTGATTTCACAGTAGATTCATTTCCAGCGAACTCTCCGTTTTTATCATATACCTTCATCGTCGATGAACTACTCTTATTCTCTCCATCACCTGAAACAATACCTTCTTTAATAGAATCAAAGTCGCTAATGTTTACTCCACTATTATTTAACTTAGTAATCTCACTAATAGTTAAATCTTCGACTCTTTTATTTAATAATTCCTTTACGTCTTCCGGTAAATATTCAATAGCTTCCTTAATTTCTTTATTTGATGTAGATTCTTTTAACTTTTTAGAAAAAGTTGTTTCAGGGGTCATTGCCGCCATTCCCATAATAGTTCCTTCATCTGTGAATTTATATGTCTTCTGACCACTCTTAAGTACATTAGGTGGTAAAACTTCTTTAACTCCGTATTTCTTTTTAAGGAAAGCAATTCTCTTTTGATCCTTAGGAGTCATCCTCTTAGCATCTAAAAACTCTTGTCTAACTACATTTTGTTCTTCTTCCTGTGGTCTTTCTAATTTCTTAAAATTACTATCACCTAAAACCGGCATAATAAGTACGTCTCCTTCGTTTATTGAAAAGGGATCT
>Ga0098061_1001079_pt1 | contig 13228 bp, 24 predicted proteins | sample 22_taG_FD_92579 | JGI IMG/M metagenome (GOLD analysis project Ga0098061, IMG submission 92579) | Marine viral communities from the Subarctic Pacific Ocean - 22_ETSP_OMZ_AT15343 metaG | ecosystem: Environmental > Aquatic > Marine > Oceanic | place: Subarctic Pacific Ocean | collected 2015-01-20 | reverse complement strand
TAGTCTTTTTGGTTTAGGAACAGGACTCACAAACCTAGTTTGGATTTTATCTAAATCAAATACCACGAATGAATAAGGAATGCTTCCTATTCGATTACTTACTTTATGAAAATCTAATCCCCATCTCTTTGTCAAGTTGTCAGCGTCAACAGGGACCATTTTGAAGAGAACTACTTTAGAAATATTAGAATCAATCCATCTATTTGTCATGGGTCTTTGACTAATATAAATCGGGAGAATACCTTTAGCTCTACCTTGGACGGTTAATCTCTTTAGAGACTTGGAAATTTGATTGGGACTAATCAGAATAGACGCCTCATCTAAAACAATAGTGCCACGCATTTTAGGATTCTCTTTGAATAAATCAAATATATAATCAACAATTTCTGCCACATCGGATTCTAAACTATTTTCATCGAATTCCTTTGAATCAGGCCAGTATAGAGTAGTACGATTTTCAGAAATAGAGGATAGAACTTCATCTACTTCTGTTAAGGGGTCCACCAATTTATCATAATCTCCTTCCTGAACTTTAGGGTCGATTATAACGAAGCGGTAATTTTCATCATATGAGGGATTGACAATAGCATCTCTTAACAGACTGATAATAGCAGTCGTTTTTCCTGAACCACTTGTTCCTGAAATGATAGTTCCAAGGCGGGATTTATTTGCTTTCAATAAATATTCAGTTTTCATTATGTAATCCCTCTATTAAACAATCATGACAAATTTTCTTTTCGACATCCCATGCTAAGTTACGATATTTTTTACAATTAGCACAGACTTTTCTACGGTATATGTTCCCCATTTTCTTCACCTTCTTTAATTGGGGGTACAAATTTTTTCTTACGACGGAATACTCTCTTCAATCGGTTTAGGATTCCCTTTCTTCTTAGAGGGTCGGCCTTCTTTACAACTTCAACAACGGGTGGGCCATATGCTCCTGCCATTACTGTACCCCATACTAGAGTCGGACTCATTGAAATGCGGATTCCGTGTGCATCCATCATATTCGTTGTGGCCTGTTCCATAATCATGTAATCATTAGAACTCCGTGTGATTTGCCATTTCTTATCTTGTGTGACTCCTTGGCCCCAATGTGTGAAAAGTCGGTCTATTCCCATATACGACCATATTACGAGTTGTCTTTGAGTGGCTCGTTGGGCCGGTCCGTATTCACTACCTCCAACAATTCCTTGAACAGCTTTAGGTAGGCTTGAAGGAATTTCGTTTTCTTCATCAGGATGTAACCAGTTGAGATTTTCCCATTCAGGAGTCATATCTTCATTTTCATCACTATTTTCAGTAGCTTTTTCCTCAACTTCCTTTTTCTTTTTTGAATGGTGCTTGTAGATGGCAGTTTTTGATTTACCCTTTCCTTTACCATGACCATATTTATCTAAAGTAGATTGATATTTTCCCTTATCAGTTGGATGAGGTTCAATCTTACTCATTTTCATCACTTTCCTCTACCTTGTCAAAAGCCATTCCATATTGAGTAATCCAAGGGGGCGCATTAATCGCATATAGTCGGATGATTAATTCATCATCTAAGTCCTTTAGAACTTTTTTCAATTCCTTCACTGTTATTTGACTCATGAGACTTCACCATCTCCGCCTAAAGGTAAAAGCTGTTCCACTTTATCATCAACTTGTTGGGCGATTTGTTCTTTCATCAGGTTTTGAAAATGCCCATTACTAACTACCATTTGCATTCCGACACCAAATGCGTCGTGTGCATCATGTCCTTCATTTCGGGCTGCTACATATCCTACTACCATAGCCCCTAACCCGCCGAAGAGGACACCTCTTCCTACTTCATCCATTTCCTGTCCATACTCCGTTGACATTAAATTACACAACTGGGTTACGGAAGAATATGAACTCGTAATTAGTTCATCAATCGTTTGCCATATTTCTTCATTTTCTTTCCAAGACATTTCAGCACCTCCCCATAGGTACTAATCTGTCCTTTGCCCAGTCCCTAATTAACTTTGAGATACGACTTAGAGGGCCACCATTGAGATGTTATGTCCTTGAACATCTCAGGCCGCCTTTCCCATAGCCTCTTATCAGAATCACCTTGAACACTCATTGATATTTTCACAGGACGAAAGACATTCATCTTTGACATATCACTTCTAGCACGAGCTTCCTTTGCTGAGAATGGTTTTCTAATGGTTCTAGTCACTTTGAAGAAATCCTGATTCTCTTTACAGAAGTCAAAGAGATTATTCCCTCTAAGAAAATAAGATGCTGTCCCTCTAAATCGAGTTTTGATGTTCTTATTATCTTTGATAGAATAAATGCCACTACCCAGACAGAGAAACTCCCCTCTATTCTCTAATTCCCATTGCCCTAGATTACCCGTAGCAGGTAGAGGGCGGTTTGGGACATCAACTAAGTCATCAGTTTGAAAGAAAACTCCGTCGGTGGCTAATTGGACGGCGGAGTAATTATTCATCCTTAGAATCTCAGCTAGTTGTGCGCGACAATTTCCCGTAATCGTTGCAGCATAGAAGGCATTCCACAATTTGCCACTTTTGTTATTCACAGCTTGTCGAGTTTTCCCAAAAATTGAACAAAGTTGGGTCTTTGATGCCCATCTTTCAACTGAGTCATCAGGAGCTTTCGATTTCATCTTGTAATAATGGTCAACGAATTTCCTAAACGGATATTGTTCAGCATCGTCTTTCAGATAGAACCACTCTCCAATGCGAAATGATTTGAGAGGCCATTGAAGAGCCTCTTGAATCTCATTAGCTGTGAACCATCCTCGCGCTAATCTAGGGGATACTAAAGTTCCAGAATCCTTCTTCATGCATAGAGGGTTCCATTCTGAATCGGTATCGAAGAGAAAAGAAGCCTCGACGAATCCCATATGATGAGGTTCTCTCTTATTCATCCAATTCAGAAGAGAGGATTTGCCATGTCGTCGATACCAAGTTCCAAGAGAGGTATTTGGAAGCCAATACATCCAGTATGGATAAGCACTTGACAAGTCGATCGACTGTACATCGGGAAGATATCCAGAACCCGACGTTTCAAAACGACCACCAAGAAAAGCGGAGTTCGCTTTATGGAGTAGTTCTAGTCGGTCATCGTTCTTATTCCCATGATATGAGTTGATAGTTGGAATATTGCACATGTCGAGTAAATTTCTTTGGGCAACATTCGCTAGAGAATAGGGTCGGATGAATCGAATTCCTGATTGAATGTATTCCTCTCTTTTCAATCGGGCTAGTTTTCCAGTCAATACAGCGTCCTTGATGGCATATTTCTTGATGTCATCCAGATACTTCTCTCGGTATTCAACTTCGTCAAATCTTCCGGCGTCTAAAATCGACCCGTCGAACATCTCTTCGATTTTGTTATCTCCGAGATACTTCTTCGATGCGTCATTCAATCGCATTTTTCCATAGAATTGTGAGATATCCCACCAATAGCAGTTACCCAGATGATACTCAGTTCCATGTTCGGTCGTCCAAATCCAGTTAATCGGCTTGATGACAAGTGACTTTCCCTCAAGGTAATCGAGTTCGACCATCCGTCCTTTGACTTCGGGATTGAAACCGCCAGTATCAGCATTGACGATTATCTTGTTCCGTCCTAATTCTCCTTCTCTTCCTTCTTCTCTTGAATCAATCAAAGTCAGAACCACATCATCCTCTAGTAGATGGAAGAGTGATTGGGCGTCGAATTTCAAATTCCAGAGGAAGAACTCCATCGGAGAATAACCCCGGAGTTTCTTTCCTTTCCCACTTTTGGCGGTTTTCTTCCACTTACTGAGATGAGGCCGGGAATAGAGTACATCCATGAAGGAGGCAAAGTCACTGATTTCCCAGACTCCTTTCTCAGTAGAGAATAACCAAACACGACCGGCTATTGTCTCAGTATCACAACCCATCATTTTTCGGAGGGGTAGTGAACTTGATGCCTGTCTCTTGCGAAGTTGTCTCTTGAGAATCGGGAGGGGATTCAATGGAAATCCCAACCCCTTGTTCATTGGATTCATGTTCATGATTTTAGGACCGGATTTCATCCTGAGTCTTGTGCGAGCATTTCCCATGAATCAATTTCCCCTTCAATCTCCGCCGGATTATCATCTAAAAGTCTTTCACGCCGTTCTTGAAAATCATCACGGTCAACTATCTCTTCTCGTGCCATTTCTAATGCTTCTTGCAATTCTGTTAGTAATTCCTCTTGTTCTTCTGTTGGTGCTTCAGACCCTATCTCATCAAGGAGTGTATTGATTTCCTCTTCCAAATCCTCAATATCTGACATACCATCACCATTAGCAGGTTATCAGTCGGGAACGACGCGCCCCATCGCGCCGAACCGACCTTACGTCTAAGGAACCCTGCTTGCTCCCACTTTCTGATTCAAGTTCGCCATGAATGAGCATAACCGGCGGGGCTTTTATCAGAAGCCACCCGAACATAAGTTACGGTCGCACCTTCAATATTTGATGGGCTACCACCTACTGCTTTTCTCAGAGAAGCAAAGCCGTTTGATGGGCCATAGCTTCCTGAGAGCCAAAGTAGATTTCCGTCGAGTTCTTCGACATTTACCTCAGCTCCGATTGAACCACTGTCAGTCTGAAAGACTCTTTGAAACGTGAAGGAATATTCCCTTTCCATTTCTGCGTCACTCAAAGTTACGGGTTCGCTCTCTTCATTCGTTCTTTCCTCAATTACTGTCCAATCAACTGTTTCTGTCATTGTTTACCATACCTCCTTGGTAAGTTGCCCTCTGAGGTGACGGTAGTAAAAGGTTCTGATAGAGGTGGGGTGTTACAAAACACCTAAGAAGGAATACCCCTCTCGCGTATTAAGAGTTTAGCGACTCTATGGAGGAAAGAAAATGAAAGATAAAGACAGCACAATGATAAAAACGACGGACAGTGAAGAATGTGAGTTCTGTGGTGATGCAAAAGCAAAATACACCGAACAAATATGGGGAATCTATTTTTGGTGTGAAGATTGCGAAGATGACGCAGCGTGGACTATCTACAATAATTCTTTGGAGGAAATTTGAATGAGTAATATTGAATGTCCCAGAGGTTGCGGAAAGAAATTCAGTTATAGTGATTGGATAACTTTTGGCGCAGCTCACTATGTTCATTTCTGCCAAGCTAGTAATACACCAAGCGACCGAACCATCAAGAATTTCAAGGGGGAAGAGGAATGAAGGCAATCCCTAAAATCATCTGGGATGAGTTTTATCGCGTTCAACAGTCAGGGACAATGAACATGATGGGCCACCCCTATGTGATTTACTTCATGCAAGATGACGATTGGCAACGAGCTTATGATTGGTTTGAGGAAGAAGGAAATACCCAACCCTTAGTAATTTCATCGGGGGAAGAAGAATGAAATTGAAAATTGAATGTATGTGTGGATGTGGATATACCACTATCCAACTGATGGAAGAAATTACTTCATCAATCGTTTGCAGAATGAACAAATATTGTTTATATTGTGGAAAAGTAACTAAAGCCGGAATGCCTTGTATTTATTGTGAGGAATCCGAATGACTTTTCAATTACAATTATCAGTAATTCAGAAATCCCTTGAGGAAATCTTTGAGAGAATGGATGAAGATATAGTTGCATTAGGAAAGAGTGTCAGAGGTTTGGGCGCGACGGTAATGTCAGATATTGACATGAGAAGGACTAGAGAACTCAGTTTGAGATTATTCGTTTCTTCATGGGCTAAAGACGAACATCAACGGTTACATGACTTACAGAATTATATTGATGAGAAGTTGCTTGAAACTGTTAAACAGTTAGATATCCTAGAAACTCAAGCCACTTATGGAGTTGATTCAATATGAGTATCAAGGAGAAGGCCAAGGAAAGGAAGGAGAGGATGAGGCATGAGATTGACGAAAATCATATTGATTTGGTATTAACTCCTAGTCCGATTTGGTTCATAGTTAGTGAATATGGAATTGGCCGTATTCATCAGGGTTCCCCAAATATGGAAGAATTGCAAGAAGCCGTCGAGGGGTATTTCACACCCATTTCTCTAGACCCTTTTTATTCTAGGGAATTAATGATGATGTATGACAGAGAAGTCTCAGGGGCATATGTGAATGAAGAGGGAATTCTGAGGAATATGAATTATAATCCTCATGCCACAGCCTTCTGTAATTATCAAATCCTCGGTCCGATGGTAGTGACATTTCACCCGAAAATGGGAAGGTTTTCATGATGCGTATTCGTTGGGGTAGAGGGCAGCGACGAGTTCAAAGGAAGAACAGAGATATAGATAAAGCTATGAGAGATTTGGAAAATGAAATTGAATATCTTCAAACCACGATTTCAAAATTAGAGGAATCTCTAAACAATCTAGCCGATGAAGTAGGAGTCTATCTCCCGACTTATAGTGGCGGAAGATTGAGAAGGTGAAAACTGATGAGTTTGAAAACAAAGACATGCCATTTCTGTAATCGGAAAAGATACCATTGGAATAAGAGGCTTGAGGAATGGATAAGAATCAATCCCGCTAGGGCGGGTGGAGGGCCGAATTCCCCTTCTTATTGCTACTGTGACTTTCAAGAAATAAACTGAGATAAACGTAATTCTGGGGAAGGGGCAACTCTTCCTCAGAACAAAATTCACTAACTCACATGTATAAAGGCGAGGTTGTTTTCCTCCGTACATGGCTAATATAGGACAAATGATGTGGGGTGGTGTTGGACTTGCTGTAGCGGTCGTCACTGTTCTCACTGTATCAAATGTAGGCGTCTCTTGGATATCAAGCGGTCGATGGACCGTTTCCAAAGCTGCCGATGACTTAATCGGGAGGTTGGGAATATGAGTTGGTTCCCATTCCCCCCACTGAATGCGGAAGGAATAGTGTTGTATGGATTTATGGCCTTCGGACTTGCTGTGGGATTCGCACTTGCAGTACCGATTGCTGAGAGAATTCAAGCGCAAGTTGGAACCCCTTCAAGTGGTTCTAAATCTATGAGCAGGTGATTCTATGGCAGAAGTTCAAGGAGTACGATTTTACAATTTCCTATCGAACGAGAGTCAGTCTTTATCTATCTCAGGCGACACCGAATTTACAACAGGTTTCTATTTACAGAATGGAACTCTAGAGTATCTCATTCTCCAGATGGACATCACTTTGACCACTGGTTCGGCCGTGGCAGTAGGGACGGGATTTTCAGACTTAATCAAGCGTTGTCGCATAACCATCGACGGCGACCCGTTGTTCGACTGGGTTTCTGGGTCCGACTCTTCCAACGCAAACTCATACATGCCGAGGTTCAGTCACTTCCTAAACTCGATCGGTGGACAGGCATTCTCTGTTCCCCAAGCAGCGACTGACCTTACAGGAACTGCATTTGTGGCAATTCCCCTCGGAGTCAATCTAACTGGGAACACGCCAAGGTGCGAACTTACTCTAGGATACCAAGACGCAAGGAACACATGCGGCTCTGCAACAACCGCTTGCACCAACAGCCTCTCGGTTCTAGGAAAATTCAATTCCGCCACAGAGAAGCAAACGAGAGTAATCTCAGCAACGAGTCACACCTTCGCAGGTTCAGACGCAACCGAGCAAGTTGTGGCACGCGTCCCTCAGATGGGTCAAGGCTACACAGTTCTGGGAACTTACATCCAGAACTCCACCGAAGCTGATGGCTACTCATCCGGTAACGCAATCAGGAACACAGCTCTGAGCCAGTTCGCTCTAAGCTACCGATTCCAGACTTGGGCGAATGGCGAACTCATGAATGGCAACATGTATTCAGACCCGGCTTCTGATGAAGTCGCTCAGATATACACGGCAGAGCGAGCCGGATGTCTATTCATGCCACTCTATTCTCTAGAGCCACAAGACCTTACTTTCATCATAACGAGCAGTAGCGCGTCGACTAGGTATTTCTCCCCAGTCTTGACTCGCAGCATTGCAGGACTTGACAAGGATATCCCTCGTCAGACAGCTCCCGCCCCGGCCTCCACTGTTCGCTCTGTGATACAGAGAACTGAGGCAAACTGAGTAAGATTCCTTACCTCCACCTTGGGAGATTATCTCCCTTGGTGTGAGGAAGGAGGTGAAACCTATGCCACTAGCAAAATTAAAAAATGGAAAATACAGAGCGATTTCCTACTCGACAGGAAAGCGACTTGGCCCCAAGGGGGGCGAATCGAAAGCCAAGGCAGAAGCTAGGTCTAAAGTATCGAAGCGACGCGCGGGTCGTGTGAGACATACTCGTCGTCGTTCTAAGTATGGTAGGAAGCGATACTAATATGCAGAGGGATTTTGCTACCATCAACAAGTATTCGTTGACGACTTTGGGACAATATGCTGACATCACTGGCGGGGGGAAGGTATTCATTTATGTCACTGGGGGCGATGTGAGAATCGCTCTTGACCAATACTCCTTGACTAACGAGCCTTACTTCATCTTGCTAGATGGTACGACATTGGTTCTTGATTACCCCATCGGAATTGATGCACCGATTTGGGTGCGGCAACATGTTGATGGTGATACAGGTGTGGAAATGAGAACTCTAATCACAGCTAACCCTGTGATGGACCCAATGCCTGTGAGAGTGGAATCATGAGTGGCCCGGTAAATCCACCCCTCAAAATTACTGATACCGACGGGACACCCGATATTCGTCCTGCTCGTGAAATCATATTAGATTCGACAGACTTCACACTCACTGAATCATCATCAGGAACCGCGAGCATCAGCATCGCATCGGGGGCAGGGAGTAGCCTGACGGACACTTACATCGGTTTTGGGTCAGCTTCGGATGAACTCACAGGTTCAGCGAACTTCACTTTCACTGAGGAATCAGGGGCTACTGGTCCCGTAGTTTTCCTTACTGGTGATAAGCCTAGCATCAAGATTCAGGACGACACTGATGCAACAGATTACTTCACTAGATGGGAGCAAAGCGGAAACTCCCTCTATTGGTATGCAGACTCATCAGCCACAAGTGCGGTTGAGTTAGTTCGGGCCACTCCCGATTATGTTGCCTTCATGCGAAGCGCGACTGCAAGGGTCGGAATCGGAGGGACCGGAACAGCCGGTGTTGCACTCCATGTGAAAGGTGCTAACTCCGGTTCTAATCCTGATGTTTACATTGAACAACAATCGGGCTCATCAGGTTGGCCCCTTCATATCACCACTCCAAGTGGTTACAAAGCTCTTCTAGTTGAATCAACTGTCAATTCTGCCAATGGAGCCCCGGACATAGAGTTCTTCCATAATAAGGGGTCGGGAAATGCTGCGAGTGGTGACTACCTATGCACGTTTCACCATTCAGGACTCAACGATGCCGACGAGACAATTGTATATGTCAGGCAATATGCTAGGGCACCTGACGTTACTGATGGGTCCGAGGACGGTTCTTGGTTCCAATCTCATATGTTCCAAGGCTCGGAAGAGGTATTCCTATCAATGCAATCAGTCTCCGGTACTTTTTACACCACTTTCAATGAGGCCGGAGTGAATGCCGATTTCAGGATTGAGGCTCTAAACTCGATAACCGCAATTGACCCAGTTAACGCAATCAAGATGGATGGGGCTACGGGCTATGTCGGACTAGGCACAGGTACACCCGCAAAGAACCTCCACGTTTCTGATGGTTCGACAACAGGGGTAACAGGCGGGACAACAGCGGCTATCTTAATCACGGACGACACGAACCCACGGATTTATTTTGAGGATTTGAGCGAAGGCTCAGGGGATAGAATAATGGATATCATGGCCGACTCGGAAGCTCTCACATTTAACTCATTGAACGACGCGGCCAGTGCGTATGACAAACAGAATATCTTCGTCATCAATAGGGACGGTTACGTTTCGGTCAATGGACAGCCTGATACGACTGGTGACCTCGGTCTAATGCAGATTAATGTGGGTAATTCCACACAAGCGGCTTTGACCCTCATCTCTACGGACGCTGATGCGGACGTTTCCCCCACTCTCGACTTGTATCGCCATAGCGGCTCTCCAGCAGACGGTGATGACATAGGGAAGATTACTTTCAGCGGGGAGGATGACGGAGATGCTAAACAAGAATGGGCTTCAATTTCAGGTGAATTAGTCGATGCGAGCGCAGGTAGCGAAGATGCTAGACTGAGGTTCCGTGCCACGACTGTCGGGGGGTCCGCACAAGAGTATCTCAGGATGGGAGGCCAAGATGTTGTCTTCAACGAGAGCAGCGGCGACATAAACTTCCGAGTTGAATCCAACGGAAACGCTACCATGCTGGTGATTGACGGCGGCGACGATGTGATGGGTGTCGGAGCGACCCCAACGGCGTCAAAGGCCCAACTTCAAGTTAATGAGGATGCTACTTTCTTGAGATATATTGGGGAGAACACGGCCACTATGGACATAACTCCCCAAATGCTACATAACACTATCCAAACTCTAAAATCAACAGGCTCACGTGTCTATGCCTCTTTACCCGATGTTGCCGAGACTGTTGCGGGTATGTGCATGACATTCGTCAGTGTTGGAGGTGACATGTCAATCATAGGAAAGACTGACGAAGGCCAGTCAATTAACGGGGTGGCGAAAGATGTGACAGAAGCAACTGTGGCTTTTGACACGGCATATTCACGAGTCGAGTTAATAGCACTAACCACATCAATGTGGACTTGTTGGGTTAATGGAGCGATAGCAGTGGTGACAAACACTTGAGGTGAATAAGATGGAAGAGAAAGATGAAGATGTGATTGCCATCTCGCAGGAGGAAGTCAAATTGAATCTCGGAGGTACCAAGATAACTATCTCAGGGATTCTCAGCAAGAGGCATGCCCAGATATTGATACTACTTACTTTAGGTATGGTGGGAATGAATTTAGATACTATAGCGGGGATGATACTCTAATGCCATTAGTAGAAGGGGGGTTAGACCCATCCATTATTAGGAATATGTCACAAGCTGCGCTAGTCAACGCTTATGAGAATGGATTCATCAGTTTCAATACTGCTTTAGCGGAGCTAAAGAGAAGGGGTGTATCGGATGCTACAGCTTCGACTCTGTTGGGCGTGCCTTATACGGGCGAAGATGATATTGACCCAGATTATATCGACCCCGGTTTGGACCCAGAGATTCGGGATGATGAAGAGGTTACGTTGCCCGATTTACCCATCGACCCATCGGGAACTGGCGATGTCATAGATATCATTCAATCATCCGAGACTGATTTCATTTGGACCGAGATTCCCACACCTAATTTTGACACCGAACCTTCACCATTTCTCTTTAACTCGTCGGGTCAAGTAACGGTTAGCGGGAAAAAGCTCTATGCTAAATCCGATGAGTCAAAATCTTCTCAATTCTATCTGCAATCTGCGGCCAATACAAGGCTCACAATGTCGGTACGTTTGGAATACTCAAACAAAGCTGTGGATAGGAGTACGATATTAACGAATGATTGGGCTGAGGAATTTGATTTGATTCTTGAAGATGGAGACTCTATTTCTTGGGATGTCCCAAAGCAGGACAAAAGTGGCGTCCCTCCTTGGTATGGAATTAAAGACCCGGTGCGCGGGTCGTTGGGAATTCTAATTGCGGGTTCACAACGTATCGACCAAACAGCCCCGATTCAGACTTATCATGAGGTTAAGGGTGGAACGTGGAAATATCGCGCTCGTGGGCGAATGACTATTGAGATTGCATTACTGAAATACGAAGTAGGAGAAGAAATTTCAGATGACCCTACAGACGTAACAGACCCAACAGACCCAACAGACCCAACAGACCCAACAGACCCAACAGATATCTTTGCCACTTCTGATATTTTGCTAGGATTGGGGGTGATGCTCCTTCTTGGTGTCTATGTAATTTCTAAACTCCAAGTGAATACCCCTAACCCATTGGGAACTCCGGCGGTGGCATGATGAAAATCACAAGTGACTTCGTTCCCACTAGGTTCGGGAAGAAGACATTCATGAAAATTCAAGATTATATCACTATCAACGGAAAGAAATTCAAGTTCGACCCTCCCATGTTCAGGAGGAATAAATAATGGCTAGAAAGAAGAACTGGTTCGTCACGATGACTGATAATTTCATGTCAGGTTGGGGTATGGCTAAGGGTAAGAAATCCAAATACGTAATTGGCCCTATGAAATGGGACGACGCTGTTCAAATTGAAAGAGCTGCTAGAAGGCGGTCTGAGATGAAGTATGTCAATATCAGGGAGAGAAAAGGAAATCCAGAATCATGGTATCCCTTCGATAGAGTGGATGTCAGGAAACTATCAGAGGTTGGCGGTAGTTGGAAAACAGGTTCGTATTGGCGGAGGAAGAAGTAATGGTTAAGCAAAATGTGATTGGAGTGTGGTTCTATCGGAAAGGACCAGTTAAGAAAGTTAGCGGAGGTTGGAAGGTCGTTAGTGACGTTACAGGTAAGACCCTAAAGAGGACTTACAAGAGTAGAAAAGCTGCGGAGAATGCTTGGGCGACCAGTAGAAGGAGAAGGTATCGGGTTAGGAATAAGCGAGCCGCTATAAGGCGGAGGAAGAAATAATGTCTAAAGAAACGACCTCTAAATATTGGAATGAGTACATTAGTAGCATAATAGGCACTTCTCAATCAAAGAAAAAGTCAGGACAGAGTAATGAGGAATTTTCTAAAGAGCTGATGAGGCATTTCTCAAAGAAGGGGTGGATATAGAAATGGCATCTAGAAAGGATAAGATAACCGGGGCGGCTTGGTTTAAGCAAATGTTTCAGAATGGTAGAAAGCGTGGAAAGGACGACGCTTTAGATTCATATCGAGAAATAATGAGGATGTTGAAAAGGAATGGTTGAGCAATGGGAAAGAGCAGCTTCAGCCGCCGGTGTGACCTCTAGAGCAGGAGCAGCCGCACTCTTTCTGACAGCCGTACCAATAGCCGCACTTTGTCTATCAGTAGGGATGACATTGTGGCTTGCTAATAATTTTCTAATAGTGGGAAGTGGTCGATAAATGCCTTGGTTGTTGCCGATTGCATCTTTGGCGGGTTCGACTGCGGGTTTCATAGTACGACGCCCTCTACTATCAGCCGCAGGTGTTTTAATCGGTTGGGAATTTTTTGATGCAGATGGAACACCTCTAGGCCAATGGGCTGAAAATGAGATTGACCAAGCTCTTGATGAAGCAGCTAAGGCAGGAAAGCAAGTCATAATGGAAACGGCCCAAGCAATTGTCGAGGGTATAGGAGATGCAATCCCTGAAATAATTGAGAGATTGGGACCGTCAAT
>Ga0098061_1001078_pt1 | contig 13238 bp, 16 predicted proteins | sample 22_taG_FD_92579 | JGI IMG/M metagenome (GOLD analysis project Ga0098061, IMG submission 92579) | Marine viral communities from the Subarctic Pacific Ocean - 22_ETSP_OMZ_AT15343 metaG | ecosystem: Environmental > Aquatic > Marine > Oceanic | place: Subarctic Pacific Ocean | collected 2015-01-20 | reverse complement strand
TTTCATTTTGTTTTATAGAATTGATTAATTTTTTTTGGTTTTCCGTCTTACATTTAATATTAACATTTAATGTACTTACTAAAACGCTTTCTTGTTGATTAGATTTCTCTAAAAAATTTTCTAGTTCTTGTAGATCCTCTTCAGGAATTTCTTTAAATTTTCTTCTCCCCATTAATTATTAAATTATTTATGTTGAATATAACTATGTTTGTGTAGAAAGTGTATGATTTCCTTTTCTAACTTTTTCATAGTTATTTAAAAAATAAGAAATACTTTCTGTTAATCCTTCATAAAGTGGTGTAAATTTGAATTCTGGTAGGTAAGTTTTTAATTTAGAATTATCACTTGGTTTTCTGAATTGACCATCTGGTTTACTATCATCCCATTTAACTTCCCCCTTAAAATTCATTATTTCTACTATCATCTCTACTAATTCTTTAATAGAAATCTCTTCGGATGTCGATAATATAATCGGTTCGTTTTCTTCATAGTTTTCTAAAACCCATCTGGTTAATTGAGCAACATCCTTACTAAAAATAAATTCTCTTAATGGTTTTCCACTTCCCCATATTGTTAAAGGAGTGTTGGTTTCTTTTGCGATAAAACATTTATGTATTAATGAAGGTACAACATGCCCATTTTCTATATCAAAATTATCTTTTGGTCCATAAATATTGGTTGGGATAACGGATTTATAATTTACATTGTATTGTTCTTTATATGATCGTATTTGAATATCTGCCATTCTTTTAGCATAGGCATAGGCATCATTAGATCCATGAGGTGGTCCCAAATGTATTTTTTTCTCGGTTAAAGGATATTCTACATCATCAGGAAAAACACATGTAGATAAAAAAGCAACAAGGTTTTTAATACCATTACGTCTAGCTGATTCAATAACATTGGTGTTCATCATTATGTTATCATAAAAGAATTCTCCTTTATATCTCATATTTCCCCCAACACCACCTACTTTAGCAGCACAATGAATAACACTTTCTAAATTACCAGCCATTAATACAGTATTAGTGTTATGGTTATCTCGCAAATCACAATACTTGGACCCTATTTTAATATATTCTTCTCCATTAAATTCCGATCCCACTAATCCATATCCTCCTGTTACTAATATTTTACGCATAAATAATATCTTTTTGTTTATAATAAGTTTTCCAATATTCTATCATTTCATCTAACATAGTTTCAAAACTATATTTAGGCTTCCACCCTAATTCTTTTCTTAATTTAGTAGAATCCCCTTTTAAATCTTTTAATTCTTCAGGTCTAAAATGTTTTTCCGCAATAATTACATAGTCGGTATATAACAAACCTAATGAAGAAAATACATACTCACATAAATCTCTCACTGAATGAGAGATACCGGTGGCGCATACATAATCATCCGGAGTGGGTGTTTGTAACATTCTCCACATAGCATCAACATAATCTTTTGCGTGTCCCCAATCTCTAGTAGCATCTAAATTACCTAAATGTAAATTATCTTGTAACCCTAATTTTATTCTAACTGCCGCTTTAACCACTTTATTGGTTACAAAATTTGTTCCTCTTCTTGGGGATTCATGATTAAATAAAATACCATTCCATATTTTCATATCATAAGAATTTCTATAATTTCTACAAATATTATAAGAAAATACTTTAGCACATCCATATGGAGAAACCGGAGTTAAAGGTGTAGTTTCTCTTTGGTATCCATCCTCATCAATATTATTTCCAAACATTTCGGATGAACTAGCTTGATATATTTTCGAATTTGGGGAAACCATTCTTACCGCCTCTAATAAATTAAGAGTGCCTATACCTGTTACATTGGCAGTATAAATAGGTTGATCAAAACTTATTCTTACATGAGATTGGGCCGCTAAATTATAAATTTCATCAGGTTTAATTTTAGTTAACATTCTAACTAAAGATGCCATATCCGTTAAATCTGCATATTCTAAATTAATATCAGACATTAAATGTTCTATCCTACTGGATTGGGTTTCGGATACTGAATTTCTTTTAACTGTACCCCACACCTCATAATTTTTATTTAATAAAAATTCGGCTAAATATGATCCATCTTGACCATTTATTCCGGTTATTAATGCTTTTTTCATAAATTATGATAAGTATTTATTATTAAAAAATAAAGTTTAATTGTTTTTTTAAAATTCATAATTAAAAAATTCTATATCTTTTTTATATAAATCCCTCACCACATCTATCATTTCTTTATTTTTATAGTAAGATTTATAATTTTTATTGTTACTCATATTAATACGGGGAACCTCAATAGATTTATCTAATAGAATAGAAAGCTCTTTATTTAAATTTTCTATTTTAATTATATTATCTATTACACTATTATTTCCATTAAAAATATAATGGTGTTGATTTCTCCATCCTTGATGTTTTAACTGGTGGGGATTTTCTTTTAAAATATTTATACATTCCTCAAAAGATTTATTTTTTAATAACTCATAATCGAGATGTTTTCCTTCTTTAGATTTTCCATTTACGGAGTGCCAATAACTATTCAATAATTTAGCATATTCATAACAGGATACTACTCTATCCCAGGGATTGCGGGAAATAGATATTTTTTTATAATTACCCCAATAATTTTTATACTTCTGATAGTAATATTGCCATAGGTGATGTCCAATATCCTCCATTTTAAAATGAGTTGTAATGCTCGTTCCCGCATTTTTTGGTATGTGGATAAAAATTAATTTATGTGAGTGTGAAATAGGCATAATTTATTTTATTGCTTCAATATTTAAACTCATTAGAGTTCCATTTTCTTTATCCATATGGGGTAAATAACATTGTGAAAAATCGTCTATATCTCCATGTTCAGTCTGTCTCCACTCATATTTATTAACTTCTCTAAACCCTATAGATTTTAAATCATTACTTAATGTATTAAAATCCCACGTACAATAATGATAATTTTGTTTATATGTTTGTCCACCATATAAAAACCCCATTAATACATCTAAATCTTTATGTTTTATATAATAATTAACCACTTCCTCGAAATTAGGGACGGCAAGCCTTAAAATACCATCTTTTTTTAATACCTCAAACCATCTTTTTAATACATTTTTATATTCATATCTCCCAAAATGCTCTAATACATGAGAAGCATATATTAAATCTACCTCTTCATTTTTTATATTATTTAATATACTAATATCATCTACTATATCTACCCCTTTAGAAGGTCTAATATCTATATTAGTAAAATCTTTTAATATCTTATTACCACATCCTAAATGTAATTTAAACATCTTTATTATTTTTTAAAACAATTATTGGTTGGTACATTCCATTGTCTTTTTGGAGTTTTTCTTTAGTAAAAGTTATAGTATCAATTATTTCCCACCCTTCTATTAGTTTCCAAAATCTATGTTCTCCATATATTCTATGTGCGTTCCAAAATAATTGATCTAATCCAATAGGTACCGCCAAAAATAATATACCGTCCTTTTTTAGCATTGATTTAACATTTATCATCGCTTCTATATCACCATTGGGGTTTATGGGGTCCCCATACCTACCTAAACCATCATGCTCAAAAGAAGAAATAGAAAATACAACATCAAATTTTTGTGGATCTTTATTATACTCCTCTACAGTTAATAAAGTTAATCTTTTATCGTCAGTTTGTAAAGAATTATATTCAATAGTAATCGGTATACCTCCATAGGCTAACACTATTGATTCATACCAAGGTTGTGTCGATCCTAATATCCCCACTCTTTTATCTTTGATATTATTTTTTTCTAATAGTTTATACAATTCTGTATCGGTACTTCCATAATAACTTACTTCTTTATTTTTAATTTTTTCAATCATAGAATTAACTACTTCTTTAGAATAAAATCCCTTCAATTTACTATTGTTATTATTTCGCCCATCAATTAACCAGTGTTTTAATTTTATTTTATTTTCTAAAGTAAATTGATTTTGGGTAGCGGGTGAAATATCCACCCATTTTTTTATATTTTCCATTGATTTAATTTTTAAATATTTTATCATTTTTAATGATCGATTCTTCTATTAATTCCATATTGCTAACAGTTATTTTTTTTCTTTAGTGTGAGTAGTTTTAAATATATTATAGGGTATTGGGGAGCGACCAAAAGGGTAGATATAACAACACATATTTAACCACCCACTATCATAATTATTTAAAAATTCAAACCCATCGGGCCATCCATTATTAAAAACTTTATCATTAATATCACCACCATAATTAGTGTAGGATTGATAATCATGCCAGAATTTGTCTTTAAATTTTCCCTTTTTATCTTTTATTATATTATTTATTTTTTTAAAAATATTAGTGCGCAATACACAGTTCCAATAAGTAATTGCCATTTCTCCTTTAATATTTTTATCTTTGAGTTCCATTGTCCATATGGTATCCTTTCCCATACGTGAAGGATACCATTTTACATTTTTATTGGCATTTAAATATAGAGTATCATCTTCATTTAAAGTTATATTATGTAAATTACTAACATTAGGGCGACATAATACACCACCACCTATTTTTACTTGGATAGTTTTTTTATTTTTTTCCATGTGAGTAATTATTGGAGTAATAAAATCTTTAGAAATTGTCATTGCTGCATCATCTATAATAAAAAAGAAATAGTCAGTAGTTACTTTATCTATTAATTCTATAATAACCTCAAACCCATTTGTTTTTGTGGTGCGAGGTAAAAAAAGATGGTTATCATTAATTTTTCCTATTATTTTTTTTGCTTCTTCATGTAGGGGTAATGGGGAATCATCTTTTATGATATGTAATGGATATGGTTTTTCCATATTATCATAAAAGCTTTTAATTGATACCTCAAACATCGATAATTTATGATGATTAAGAAAAAGTGGTGTTAATATAGTAATTTTATCATTCATTTAATAAGTTATCTACCATAAGAGAAGATTTAATAGTGGGCCAAATATTATATTTATTAATAATTAATTCTCTTGCTTCTCTTATTTTATCCATATTCTCTTCTCTTAAATTACTTTGAGATATTTCTTTAATTTTATCTACTACAAAGGGATCATTTATATCTATATTTACATATGACCCAGCAGGAAGAAATTTATTTATATTGGGACATCCCCAATATATGGGCATGTTCCAACATAATAAAGGATCAATTATTTTTTCTGAAAAGTAATTGTTGGCTTTACCATTTTCTATAGAAAGAGTATATCTATAATCTAATAATCCCATTTCTTTTGATCTATCCGGTAACCCACCTTTATACACATTACCTATGGGTCTTCCGGTACATATTTTTCCATATACATCTATATGGTTGGGGTATTTATTAATTAACCCATTAATTATATTAACTCTTTGTCTATGGCTCCCTGTCATTCTTTTACCGGAATCTATCACACTTAAATTTTTGGTCTTTATGGGGGGCGTGGGGTTAATGAGATCATTAAAAGGAATATTAACCCACCATGTTTGTGTCAACCAGGAAGTATTGTTAGCATGATGAAAAGATTTATAACAATTATCCCAAAATAAATATTGGATATGTCTGGGTTCCCTACCAAAAAAAATAACTTTACTTCTATCTATATTTTTTTCATCAGTTTGATCTTGGACAATTATAAAATCCGCCTCCTCTTTGTTATCAATAGACATTATAGTATCCCATTGTCCTTTGTTATTGGGGGTTTGTCTCTTAAATATATCAGTTAATTGTCTACTACTATATCCCCATGCCCCAGCAAAATATATTTTAATATCTTTTTTCATCTTAATTTATTCCACTTTTATTTTTAACTGTATTAAAATCTCTTATCATCCATTCATAAGTTTCAGAAACAATCTTAGTAATATCACTTAGCCCCGGTTGTTGTATAGCATAAATCGGGTCCATCACAAAAGATTGTCCTCTTTTTTTAACAATTTGATTATCTAAAACAGTATCTACAATATTATATCCGTTATTGGTTGATCGAGTCCATGCTTCAATCATAGGATCAAACGCTTGAGCATTAGCCGCATAGGCGTGGGTAGTAAATGCAAAATTAGTCTTTAATATTCTATCGGTAATTCTCATAAATCTTCCACTTCGGGGACACATCGTTACCCCCACATAAAATAAATCCCATTTACCCATACTTTTTAAATCTTTAAAGGCTTCTTCTAAACGTTTAATATCTGTTTCTACAAATAAAACATCATCTTCAAAAATTAAAACATTCTCTAAGCCGTCTTCCTTACATTTTTTAATTAAATTAAGATGAGATAATGTACAACCAAGATTACCATTCGCGTGCTCTACTCCCGGCCATCTTATTACATCATTTTCTATACCTAATTTTTTAAATTCGGTTTGTGCTTGTTCCCACCGATCAGGGCGACTATCTAAATTAATACAATAGATGTGTTTGAAGTATTCATTTATTTTCATTTTTTTAAAAATTAATTTTATTAATATTTTTTTTATTAAAGGGAGTTTTAGTGTGTAGCTTATAATATAATAATTTAGGTTCCTTACATATTTTTTGGTATATCATGGGAAAGTCACGCTCAAAAAAATATCTGTCGATAAATTTGTTTTTGGGGGTATTACACCCATTTAATCGTTTATGGGTGAGTAAATTACTATTAAAAAATTTAGTGTCGCACTCTTTTATAAATTTATTTATAACTTCCCCACTATGAACCCAAAAGCTATAAAAAGAACACACATCGTTATTAGTTTTACCACTTATAAAAAGGGGTAAAGTAGTATTAATATAGTTTGGGGTAGTAACCCCTACCCAAGGGGAATATAGAGAATACCCACCCTCAAATATTTCTTTTTCTATAATTTCTTTTTTATCCCAAAATACACTAAATACTTGATTTCTAAATATATCACAATTACTGGTAGCACCTTTAGTGTGACCAAACCAATATAACTCATATTTTTTATTATTATTTTTCAAAAGTCTTAAAGCAGTTTGGTAAGCTGCCCCACCGGATGTATCTAACAATTCTGTAGGGGTAATTTCATAAATAATATTTAACTTATCACTATATTTTTTAACCAATTCCACCCATTCAGTGCATGAATTATTAATCCCAATATAAATGTCATAACCCTTAAAAGATTCCACAAATTTATCTAAAGATTCTTTTCCCACATATAATTTATTGGGATTAGGAATATGGCTAGCAAATATAATACATTTTTTCATATTACAGTAAATTATATCTCATTGTTGTAGATTCTTTTATAAATTTATTGCGTTCATAAAATGAAAATCTTTCCGGATGGCATGATAAAATAATTTTATAACATCCTAACTCACTGGCCTTTGTGATGGCATATTCTAACATTTTACTACCAATATTACTTCCTCTATAATTATTCTTAACCGCAAAATCTTCTATAAGTGCGGCGATTCCACCATCTCGTATTAATTTTTTTTGTATGTGTAAAGTTAGTGTCCCTATTATTTTACCTTCGGTTTCGGCAATTATCATATGATTATCATTTTTAAGATATTCATTTATTATTGTAGGAGTAATAGTAGTAATCGCCCATACTTCTTTATAAACTTCTGTCAACCCCTTATTTATATCTTCTATGTGAAAATCTCTAATTATCATCTATATATTTTATACGCTTTTTGGACATTTTTAATCACATATTTAATTTCCTCATCAGTTAAACCCATATGTAAAGGTAAAGAAATAATTTGTTGGGATAATTTATGGGCATTTGGGCAACTTCCATAACCATATTTATACATTTTATATAAAGTATTATCCCGATAATGTACTCCCGGATAAATTTGTTGGGTATTTAAATATGTCATTATTTGATCTCTATTAGGTACACTTATTTGGTAGAGGTGTCTAGATGATAGGTGTGTGGATGGGGAAACTTTAATAGTATCTATAAAACTATCTTTAAACCCCTCTTCATAGATGTCACATATTTCTCTTCTCCTTTTATTATCTTCTTCTAAATATTTTAACCCCACTATCCCCATGGAGGCCATAATAGAATTTCCATGATATTTATACCCAATATCTACTAAATCATACTCCCATTTATAATTTCCTTTACTATTTGTTCGTTGATAGGTGTCCTTATCTATTCCGAGCCATGATAATTTGCGGGCGACTTTATCATAATCATCGTTATTAAAACATATCATACCAGAATCCCCAGTAGGTAGGTTTTTAACGGCTTGAAAACTAAACACCGAAACATCTATACCCGACCCACAATGTTTTATTTTTTCATTTATATTTTCATAAGTGCCTGCCATATGTGCCGCATCCAAAATAAGCTTTAAATCATATTCTTTACATATTTTCTTTATTTGGGGTAATTGCCCCATGTTTCCACCAATACCAATGAATAAAATTGCCCTAGTTTTTTTAGTTAAATTATCTAACACTGATTTAGGGTCTAAACATAGATACTCATCTACATCGGCAAATACTGGTTTAAGATTTTCATATTTAATAGCATGGTTGGATGATACAAATGTTAGGGGGGATGTAATGATTTCATCTCCATCATTCCATTTGTTAGTATCTTTTAAAATCTTAAACGATAAATGGAGTCCAGAAGTATTAGAATTTAAAAAATGGGCATTAGGTAAAGAAGTATAATCTTTCCATTTATCTTCCATTTCTAGAGTCTTAAATCCCAGCCCTGTCCATCCTTTATCTAAACATTCAGTAATATGACCTATCACCTCTTCTTTTCTAAATTTAGGAACAAATAAATTTATGTTATCCATTATTATTTTTTAAGTATTAATGATACCAATACCAAACCCGTTAGGATTATGTAAAATTTCGGTTGGGTTAGTGTAGTTAGTTTTAATTTCATTCCATAATATATCTACACGACACCCCAGATCCTTATGTAACTTAGTTTCTGCAATATCATGAAAAATAATTGTCCCCCCTTTTTTAACTAATGGTTTATACATATTATAATCTTGTTTAACTCCTTCATAAGAATGATCTCCATCTATAAAAAGAACATCAAACTTTTTATCTTTAACTTTATTAAATATTTCATTACTATGACTGTTACCACCAATATAGGTATAATCACAATGCTCTTTTAATATTTGAGTATTAAACCTACACTTAATATTATTATCAATAGTAATCATTGAGGAAGCGAATTTAGAAAGAGAATAAGAAGATCCTCCATCATGTGCACCTATTTCTAATATATCGAATTTTTTATTTTGTTCCGAAAGTAATTTTAATACTTCCATCCACTCACTTTTTTCTTGTTGTATTTTGAACGTATTTCTACTCTTTGACCAATTTTCTTCTAGTGGTTGGGAATAAGTCCGTTTTCTGTAATCATTTACTAATTTATTCCATTGTTGTTGATGTGTACTCATTTTTATTTAATTTAATTTCAAATTTATTTTCTTCTTTTACTACATTAAAAAAAGTGTTTGGGTTGCCCGCTACTAAGGCTTTTTGTGGGTATTCCCATTTTTCATAATATGTTATTAATTCATTAATTGTAGATGAAAAATTAACTTTAGCGGAGGAGTTATTAAATTTACTATTAATTTTATTTCTTACATAACTCATATGATGCATTTCTATTTCTTCCCTTTTAAATATTTTACAATTGGTATTTTTCATTCGTCTGGTAGGATCAACCAATACAGGAAATGGGTGACCAATTATAAATTCTTTATTATTTTCTATTTTAAATAATAAAGATACATAATATTCTTCTTTGGGGTCTAATCTATAGAGTGGTTCTTTATAATAAGTAACCATTTGGCACGCCGCAGAATCATATCCTTCTTCTTCTATTATATTTTTCATATATTCAAACTCCTCACTTATATAATATTCATCGGAATCCATTGCCAAGTGATGAGTGCAACCATTAGATTGGGATAGATACACCCCTAAATTTCTTTTTGTTAATTCATTTAAACTACCACCATTCTTAAGATTAGGTCTATACTCCAATAATTCATCTATTAACTTTTTTTCTTTTAGTTCTTTTAAGAGTGGTAATAACTCTTCAGAGCATTCATTACCAAAATTAGATATCTTTTGATATACTACGGATATATAATCTACATTCTCTCTAATACTTTTGATAGATCCTTCCAGTAATTCCTCACCATCAAATAAATTGTAACTTACACCTATTTTCATTGTTCTTCATATTTTTTTGCTATCTCATAATAATGTTTATAAGAATTATTATTCATTTGGTACATATTGGATAATACTGGGGCCACTTCACTAATTTTCCCTTCTAATATTTTTTCAATATTTTCTATTTTTAATCCATGAAAATGTAAAATACCTGCATCTTGTTCAATTCCCCAATATGGTTTCCAATTATATATGGGATTTAGTTTATCCCATTTATTTTTATAAAAAATGTTATATGCTCCCTGATCAAATGCTGGAAACTTACTAATACCATAGTTTTTGATGAAAGTAGTAAATTCTTCTAAGGTATCATATAAATTATTGATGTTCATTACCATAGCGCCAGTATTACATAATACCCAATTATTAATATCAAATTCGGGGGCGCAAGAAAAAAATTCACATTTTCCTTTAAAGGAAAATTCATTTAAAAATATAACATCACAATCAGTGTATAAAACATATTCATCATCATAATTGTTTTTAACAATTTCAGGAATTTCTACCCTAAGAAACGCACCTTTACCCGTCGTAATGGAATAATTATTTTCTTTTTCCATTTCTTTAATAAATCGAGATGTGATCCGGTGAATAGTGATATTTTTTTCTTCCAACCAACTAATAATATCAATATCCCCATTTATATCATCATATAAAAAATGAGGTTCTAAGGTAGTATTTTCTAACGCAGAATTAACGGCACATTTAATATATCTTTCATAATTATTCGTCCATTCACTATCACTATTTAATCCAAAAAACCATTTTTTTATTTTCATGTCACCTTATATTGTTTTTTCTTTATTTACTTCTACATTACCACCTATAATGGTTATATTATCTTTTAATTTATTTAAATGCTTACCAATAAACGGAAATAATCTTTCCGAATAGTCTCTGTTTAGTCTTTCTATTTTATCTTGATTTTCATCTCTGGTTTTACTTTCATAATGATATGCAACTGCAGATTTACATAAAATATTAGTTTTATTTAAACATACTAATTTTAAATTTAATTCTACATCCTCAAAACATTCTATATAATTCGGATTAAAGTAACCCACTTTCTCAAATAATATTCTACTAACTAACAAAAAAGCGCCTGTATTCCCAACAGTTTTTTCATAACCAATTTTATCATACTTATATCCACTTCTTAAATGTTGATGTGTTATTCCTATTCTATTAACTCCTTGAGGTGTTATCCATTCTTGATGTATAAATAAAAACATTCCATAATGTTGTAAACTATTATCTTCAAAATGTAATCTCGCCCCTACTGTACCTACGGAATGTTTATTTTTTATATATACATTAACTACCTCAGTAATGGCATCATTAATTAATTCTATATCATTATTACAAAATAATAATAGTTCGGAATCTTTATCTATATGATCTCGTACCACTTCATTATTTATTTGTGCAAAATTATAATAATCAAATTCTAACAATATAAATCTATTTTTATCTTTAATAAATTCTTTTATTTTTTCTTTATTTATATCATTACTACCAGTATCGGCAATGTAAACTTTATAATTAGAATAATTAGATTTATTAATAATAGAATTTAAACAACCAAATAAAATATCTATATTATCCTTAGTGGGTATGATTATTGCTAATTTTGGTTGTTTTTTAATCTGAGGTGATTTTTCTTCGTAAATTATTTTTAAGGGTAAAGATTTGGGTAAATAATCCTTATATATCTTAATAAATTGTTCTCTGTTTTTTTCCCAATTTATATCAGTTGGTCCCGGAGATTTATGTGTTATTTTAATATTATATAAAACCCCTATTTTGACACCCTTTAAATGATTATTAAAAGTAAAATCTAAATCATAAAAATGAAATCCTTTAATATCTTCATTAAAACCTACTTTTATTCGTTGTTTATGTGCAACAAAAAATAACCCATCCAAATTTAATGTTTCAATAATGTCGTTACCATAATTACCCGAATACTTAGAAACCCATGTTTTACCTTCAGAAGAATGGGTAACTATTCCTACTACTTTAGTTAGATGTTGTCCTTTAGTATCTTGCCACCATACACCAGTGGTAGGGATTTCCGTAGTTCCTGCTACCCCTAATATCCCATAATCGGTATTTTCAAAATGACTAATTAATTTTTTAGCCCATTTTGGTTTAGTGAAAACAATATCATCATGACAAAATACTACAATATCATTAGTAGAGTCTTTTAACCCTCTGTTATATATTTCTGTTAAGGAGTATTCTCCATCATTAATATATTGAATTACTTCGATATGTTTAGGAATACCTGAAGTCCGTTTTAAATGATCCACATGATCCGGATTATCTTTTTTAGTGGAAAATATTACTGTTATCATCTTATTTATTTTCTATTGTCCATATTTCATCAAAATACCCTACTGATACTCTAAATTCATCATTAGGGTCATATTTTTTAGTCACATAATAAGCTAAAATACTACCTGGCTCTAATGCCTTATACCCATGATAAATTCCTGGAGGTATTTCTAAAACCTGTGGATTTTTATCTGAAAGATATTTAAACTCACATCCATCTTCTTCTGTTGCCCATCCTACTTTTAATGAACCTTTTAAACATATCCAGTAATCAGTTTGTTTTTCATGTTTATGCCAAGCAACAATATGTTTAGTAGAATTAATATAACTTATATTAATTTGTCCCTTTTCTAAAGGAAAAACATCTAGTAATCGTTGTGCTCTATCATCTTCATGATAAACCATATTACTCTTTTCCGCTACTACCAAATCCTTTTGTTCCTCTTTCGGTTTCATTTAGTTGTGTATTTTTTTCTAAATAGGATATATTAGATCCAATTACGTTTGTTATTACTCCCTGAGCAATTCTTTCTCCGGGTTGTATGGTATAAGAATCATTGCTTAGATTGATTGCAATGATACCTACCTCGCCCCTATAACTCTCATCAACGGTTCCTGGAGTATTTAAAACACTAATCCCATATTTTAATGCCATTCCGGATCTAGGCCTAACTTGTAATTCAGTATTGGT
>Ga0098061_1001076_pt1 | contig 13265 bp, 3 predicted proteins | sample 22_taG_FD_92579 | JGI IMG/M metagenome (GOLD analysis project Ga0098061, IMG submission 92579) | Marine viral communities from the Subarctic Pacific Ocean - 22_ETSP_OMZ_AT15343 metaG | ecosystem: Environmental > Aquatic > Marine > Oceanic | place: Subarctic Pacific Ocean | collected 2015-01-20 | reverse complement strand
GGTACCGGGCGCTGATATTGTAAGAACAATTATTAGTGATCCAGATTGTAATGTACCACCGGTTTTAAAATTGGCGGAAATAAGTGGATTTAATGAGTTTGCTGGATCTGTTGGGTTTTGTAAAAAGACTTATCCAATAACTTTTAATGTCAAAAAGTTTAATATCTTCGAAAATACATTTGATCGTTTTGGAAGAGATCGTTTTGCTTTAATGAAAAGTGTATTAAAAGACAAGATCGAAAAGATTTTAGTCGAAATAATGATTAATGTTATTGATAAAGCAATGCAAGCTCTGCACGAAGCTGTCTGCAATGCAGTAAAAGATGCCGCAGAGGCCGCATTTGATAACCCCGGACAAGGAATCGGAGACCCGTCTGGGGCTAGCAGTTTTTTTACAAGTCTTGTGAGAGATTCTTTTTGTGGAGAAGATGCTACAGAAGAAGATATTAATAATACGATTAATGAATTGTTTTCAACACTTGCAGGAGATCCTAGCACATCGCCTGAGACAATTAATGAGTTTGTTTCAGATATTAGCTTAATTACATCTCCTGCTGACATGGCCGGCCTATTCGTGGGAGAAGAAAATGAAATTAATACTGAATCGATTAATAATATATTGGATTTAGTGGAAAGCAATTATCCATCTTTAAAGTCGATGTTTTCCGGGCCAAGAAAGGTACAAAACTTTTTCAAACACTTAAACAGCGCTCTTCCTGAAGAAGCAAAGCAAATAATAGTTAACTATGCCCCGGATTTAGAAGAGTTAATTCCAGCAGCAGCCAGCATATGCTCTTCGAAAGATCAACTTTTATCTTATAAAGCGAGAAGAATCTCCATCTTGCAGAGTAAAGATGATACGACTGAAGAACAAGCGAGTGATTTATATTGCAAACATGTCGACAAACTTAAAGAACAACTTAAAGATTTATTGGATTCTGTCCCGCAACTTACTGAGGATCCAAATTCGGCATTTCCAAGTTTATCTGTTCCATTGGATCTTTTTGCACCACCTCCTGAACCTGGATGTGAAGACGATCCCGAAGAGGTACCTCCCGCAGGTTCTCAGGAAAGCGGAGAATCACTAGAGCCACAGATATTAACAAACTCTTTATCAGAGTTAAATAATTCTTTGATTCAGTCAATTAAGAATCAATTTGATGAAGATCTAATCGGAAGAAAGGGCTTTTTAAACATGGTCCTTTCTGATACAAATTCTTATCCTTTTAAAAAACATATCATGATGACAAACCTTAAACGACGATATATCGACTATAAAGGGGAATTTGATGAGTTATATCCAGACGGAGTAGGTATCATGGTGAATTTCACAGGAAAGGATTCTTATGGTCAATATCCTCTCACAATTGCGCAATATTTACAGGAATGTTATGGATCCATAAAAGATTTTACAACATTAAAGTCGGCTGAAGAAATTACGACTGCAGAGGTTCTTGGCACAACTGATATTATGGAAATTCCAACATTTCAGCTAGATGAGTTCGGTCTTCCGATTATTGATACGGTAGTTACAACAAAAGAGAAAACTCCGGATATTTTCTTACGGTACAGAGACGCGAAAGACGGAGATGTTACGTTAGAAGAAGATGTTGATATACCATATGATTATGGATTTAATATTGAATATTCACATTATGTTCCGGGCTCTGAATATGAAAACGTATATCGTCTTAAATTAATTGATATTAATGTGGAATCTGACAATTTTAGAGACGATGAATCAGAAAGCTCTTCTGTATTTTGCGATTTAACGATAACTGGATCTATAGATTCGTCCGTTTTAGAATTGTTAAGTACAATGGATCCGACAAGAGATACGTCTAAGGTACCGCAGGATAACATACTTTGTCAAATGGTTGCAAATTCAATGGTCAGTTCGGGATTCAGCCAGGCTTCTCCTGAAGATGTTTATTCGCATGTCGATCATAATAAGTTAGTGAAAGGCCATTTGTCTCTCATTGCAAACGACATTTACACGTTCGACGAAGCTTTTAATTTCGGCTTTAATACGGGGTCTGTAGTGACAAAAGAAGACTTGTTTTATTATGATCCTTTCGTGAATGATGGCGGTGTTCGAAATATAAGAGCGGAAGGGGAACATTTTTATGATGGAGACACAGAATTGTTGCAACCATATGGTACTTATCTTTCAGATTTAAATGCGACTTTAGATTTGTCGACAGCTAGCAAGCTTATGGCAGAGGCAGAAATATTAGGCATAAGCTCCAGTGAGCGCGTTCACTTTATGGATCCCAAAAAATATGGAGGACGATACACTAGGCCTCCGATTTATATTGAACCCCGCGAAGACTCTGGCTGGATGGGTTTAGCTCAGATTTTAATACCAGAAGCTGATGGGTGTGATCCTATGGCTGGAGATCTCATAGATTTCAGTGATATTGCAGATAAAATAGAAACGATATATCTGAATGCGCCAGAAGATCCAAGATTAGATGAAGATCCAAATTGTATAACAGAATATCCTTATTTTAAAATGCTAGATAAGATGCCCGCCGCAGCAGTAGAGGGTTCGATATTAGCAACAATTCGTGTTTATGTTGTTGAAACAATGCTAAAGGCAATGCCTGTTTTTGGAAAATATCAAGCAATTAGAGGAGATGTTATAGATGATGTATTTGTAGAATATATTATAGCCATGATGGAGCCGGGTCTTAAAGAAATGGGGCAAAAGATACGAGGCCCTCGAAATTTGCTTCGCGGTGAAAATTATTGGTATGCTTTTCTAGAACAGTGTGTGCAAGTGTATAGGCGACGAGTTTCTGCTGGAGAGATTGAGGTAGACACTGCCACCTCACAAGCCATTAATAACATTGATGAAAAGCTATCAAATTATATAAAGCCAACGAGAAAAGTTTTTAGAGAAGACAGGCGAAATGGGTTAACAACAAGAAGAACGTTTAGACGATATAAACATGATAAAATAGTGGAATTTCTTAAAGAAACAGAAAGAGACGCTAAGACGATTATGCGAGTTTTAGTTTATGAACAATTTGAATATGTTTCATCTAAATTTAAAGAGGCTTTAAAAGATATATCTTTATCCCCAACTGTTGATAATTTAGATATGTATTACTTTTTTCCCAATATCCAAGACGTCTTGAGCGATGTTGAGCTTATGGAAGCTCAAAACGGAGCCTCCCCCGTTCCAGGTGGTGACAAATTTATTATTGAAAAATACGTATATGTCGAGCCTAAAGTGGAAATAACTAATTTTCCGACATCACCACCCTCGCACGTTGTTAATTTGAAAGATTGGCAAAATTGGATTGACGAGGTTAGCAAGTCTGAATCAGATCCGGAATTCGCAGACAAAAATATTTCAAGTTATTTTGGTAACTTAACTGCTATAAAGGACTTAGCTACTGAAGATATAATTGGAGTAGAAGGATCCATCGGTGTACGTTACGGATTGAGACTGTGCTATATAACGTCAGATACAGCACAAGCTGAAATAATTGGGCGTCTTGAAGATGGCGCTCAAAATGTTACAAGCCAAGAGAGAGCATATGTTCCTTTGGGAGATCGTCAAAATTATGTAATACCATTGGCGAAAGTAGAATTAGACGTGACAGATGCGCCTTTAAACACATTTATTGATGTTTCTGGAGAATTCGATTCTACTTATGCAGAATGTTTGATGAAAGATTTGGCGATTGATCCAAATTATTTGATGGTATTTAAATATATCATTCCGTTGCCTCGCCTGTTAGCTTTGTTGGGAATTTATGCTTCTAGAGGATTTTTACCATCAATTGGTCAGATTTTGGGAGAAACCAACCCTGATATCGCCGGAAACCAAACTGGAACCACAATGTCTGGGATGAAGGCCGAATGGCAAGAGGAAGCTAAAAAGGCCAGAGGGTTAACTTATTACAAATGGGATCAAGAAACATTTACTCAAACCAAGAAATCAACAATGAAGATGTTTGAAACTTATTGGAATCATAGAGAGTTTCCTGGTTTTGATATCGATCTGGAATTGAAATTAGATTTTAAAGATAGACTTAGAGAAATGATGAACTTTAATTTCAGTGGTGCTGGGGTTAAGTGGACTTTGAGAAGAAGATTTACCGATAGACCTTTTGATAAAAATGGTGAAGAATGCGAATAATGTTTTGACAATCTATTTATGAATGAAAGAGGGTACCAATAATGTCTGCTGGATTATCAATAAAGCTGCCGTTAGATAAAAGTTTTAGTTTAAACAAAACTATTAGAGAATTGGCGTTGCAAAACCTAAAAATGGTTTTATTGACTTCACCCGGAGAAAGAGTTGCTATTCCTGATTTTGGAGTTGGAATTAGAAGGTTTATTTTTGAACAATTAACGCCGGCAACTCTAGCAAGAATCGAATCTCGTATTAGATCTCAAGTTTCAGAGTATTTACCTGCTATTAGAATTAACAGTGTTAACATTGACAGTCCTTTAAATAATTCAGATCTTATAAGGCAGGGTTATGGAGAAAATTTTATTAACATAATGATTAATTATACAATTATTCCAATTGGAAAAAACGAAAGGGTTACACTAGATTTAACAGACAACAGCGTTATTGTCAGATAAATAATATATTAGAAGAGGTATCTATAAATGTCAAAAGATAAAAAATATCGTAGAATGGTTAATTACACCAGTCGAGATTTTGATTCGATTAAAAGAGACCTTCTAGAAATGGCAAGGCGCTATTATCCTGAATCTTATAAAGATTTTAGTGAAGCTAGTTTTGGCTCTCTAATGGTAGATTCTGTTGCTTATATTGGAGATATGCTTTCTTTCTATATGGATTATAGTGTTAATGAATCCTTTATGGATACTGCCAACGAATTTAACAATATCATAAGGCACGCAAAACAATTCGGTTATAAATATCACGGAAGAAATTCGGCAACAGGTTTCATAGCAATTTATGTACTTGTTCCAGCCTCCTCCAGCGGATTAGGTCCTAGCACAGCGTATATACCCATTTTGAAAAAAGGCGCTCAGTTTACTTCAGGCGAAGGTGGAAGTTATGTTCTGGTTGAGAATGTTGATTTTTCTGATTCTAGAAACAGAACAGTTGTCGCAAGAACAAATTCTACAACTGGACTTCCGACTTATTATGCGATAAAGGCCTATGGGCGTGTAATTTCGGGCACTTTAACTTCGGAAACAATAGAAATTGGTCCATACGAGCCATATATTAGTGTAACTTTGTCAAAGAGAGATGTGGCAGAAGTTTTGTCCGTGCTTGATACTCAAGGCAATGAATACTACGAAGTTGATTATTTATCACAAGATGTTATATATAGTGAAATTGTTAACAACAATGCTCAAAGTGATAATGTGCCCTCTTTACTCAAGCCGATTTCTGCCCCTAGAAGATTTGTGGTTGAGAGAGGAAGAAACTCTACCTCTTTACAATTTGGGTATGGATCAGATAGTGAAATTTCTAACCCTTCGGTTGTAGAGCCTTCAAATGTAGTTTTAAACATGTATGGTAAAGATTATACTACAGACACAGCCTTTGATCCATCCAATTTAGTTAAGACTGATAAATTTGGTATTTCGCCGGCCAACACCACATTGACGATTTCTTATCGAGTGGTTTCTCCTTCAGATACAAATTCTTCTGTAGCTACTGTAAATAACGTTGTGCGTGCAAATTTTGAGTTTCCTTCGACTTCTGCTACAAATAAAGATTCTAGAAATGAAGTTATAACCTCCATTGAGTGTTCGAATGAAGAACCCATCGTTGGAAGTGTTTCTTTGCCATCGAGAGAAGAGCTAAAAAGAAGGTCTCACGATTTCTTTGCGACTCAAAATAGGGCGGTAACAAAACAAGATTATGAAGCTTTAGTTTACAATATGGATAAAAAATTTGGTACAGTTAAAAGATGCAATGTTTTCAGAGATGATGATTCTTTAAAAAGAAATTTAAATATGTATGTTATGTCGGAAAATTCTCGCGGCAAATTGGTGCTTGCTAATAATACTGTGAAAAGAAATCTGAAAGTTTGGTTAAATAAATATAGAATGCTCAATGACACTATAGATATTTTAGATGCATATATTGTTAATATAGGGATTGATTTTGTAATAATAGCCAATGAAAGTAAAAATAAATTTGATGTTATAGAAAGTTGCTTAAGAAAGTTAAGAGAGAAATCTTCCACTCATAATTATATTGGAGAGCCATTTTATATTTCTGATATATATAGCATGCTAAACAGGGTTGATGGAGTGGTTGATGTGGTTAGTGTTAACATTAATCGAAAAACAGGATCAGCTTATTCATCAACTAAATTTAACATTAGAGAAAACTCTTCCGCTGATGGAAGATATGTAAAAGTACCACAAAATGTTATTCTAGAAATTAAGTATCCAATGAATGATATCAAAGGGAGCGTAAAGTGATATGGCCATTAAAAGATATTTTGCTTCAAAAGACAACACAATTACTAATGCTTATGAATTTAATCTGAAGACTAGAGCTACAGGCTCCAATATGGGTCAAGCTGATATATTGGAGACATTTTCAATTTATGCTCAGGTTTCATCTTCTTCTGGGTATTCATCAGAATTGGCACGCTCTTTGTTACAATTTTCAACAACTGATATATCAACAGATCGTACAGCAGGAACAATTCCAGCATCTGGAAGTATTACTTGGTATCTAAAGATGTACAATGCTAGACATGGCCTAACGCTTCCTAAAAATTATACCTTGCAAATTAAAGGTATTTCAGGATCCTGGGAAGAGGGCCATGGTTTGGATATGGATAATTATACAGATCTCGTACATGATAATCCAGGTTCTAACTGGATTTTTGCGAACAATGATTCGGCCACAGCGACAGCAACCTTGGTTCTTCAAGGAGGAGCCAATTTAGCAGCGATGGATGCACAGACATTTACGCTAACCAATACTGCCGGAACATCTCAAACTTTTACTTTTGATTTCGATGGCACTTCGTTGGTCAATGGAGCTATTGGTTTCTCTGGCGACTCAAATACCACCAACGCTATTGACTCGATTAAAACAGCGATCAACAATGTTACTGCTCTAGGTATAACAGCCGGCACTGCTACTGCTGCCGGAGATTCTGATTCGCAAATGACATTACCTTTAACTCAAAGCGCCGCCGGTCGCGCTGGAAACAGGGCTATTGATGTTAGTGGAGTCACCCATTTAACATCAACACCGTTCTCGTCCGGTGACGGTGAGTGGGTTAATGAAGGTGGAGATTATTATTCAAGTCCTTATTTTACGCAATCTTTCGACGTTGGAAGCGAAGACTTGAAAGTTGATGTAACAGATTTGGTAGAACATTGGTTGGCCTCCACTAAGCCCAATCATGGGTTTGCAGTAATGTTCTCATCTTCTTTAGAATCTGAATCTAGATCATATTACACTAAGAAATTTTTCGGTAGGGGAACAGAGTTTTTCTTTAAACGACCAACGCTAGAAGCGAGATGGGATTCCTCCAGGCATGATGACAGAGGGAATTTTTATTATAGTAGTTCCCTCGCGCCAGCGGAAGATAATATGAACACAATATTTCTTTATAATTATGTTAGAGGAAAGTTAAGAAATATTCCAGGATTGGTCGGTAATGGACTTTATGTGAGTATTTTTTCTGGATCAGCCAAGAATACAGATCCATACGGAGCAGCCCTTCAGCTTGCTATAGACGCTAGTTCTGTTACTACCACAGGCGGGAACACAATCATTACAGCAAGTTATGTTTCCACAGGTATTTACAAGGCTTCGTTTGCTCTCACTGCTCCAAATCCACCACCAACCACTCTTTATGATGTTTGGTTTTCAGGATCAGAGGGAGCAACATTCGCGGCCTCTACACAATATCATACCGCCTCCATCTCGCCATCGAGTCTAACTGCATCAAGTGATAATCCAACATATACATATGTTTCCAAGATTACAAATTTACGACCATTATATAGAAAAACTGAAACGGCTCGATTCAGATTGTTTGTTAGAGAAAAAGAATGGTCTCCAACTATTTATACTAAGGCATCAACGGCCGTAGAAGGCGCAACAATTACTAGCGGATCATATCGACTTTATCGAATTATTGATGAACTGAGCGTGGTACCGCATGGAACAGGAAGTACATTGCACACACTTATGTCATATGATAATTCCGGAAATTATTTCGATTTGGACATGAACATGCTAGAGGCTGATTATGCATATGTTATTGAGCTTAGTTACTATAATGATGCAGTTGGTTCATGGGTAAAACAGCCTGAAAAATTCAAATTTAGAGTAGAATAAGAAATGAGTATTAAAGATCTTTTTTCGAAAAATAATAAAATAGTCTCTTCTAAAGATAGTGAAACTTTAGGTGAAGAGGTTGAATCTGAAAAATATATTAAGGAAAAGTTTGTTGATCAGGGAAGATTTGAGCCTCATGTAGATTATGCAACGGCCAGCAACTTCGCGTTTTATGGCTCTGCAGAAAAATACTACAAGGACGGTTTTGATCATATTACCAGTTTTTATCCTTATGATGGCGCTGCTGTAGAAAAGCAGGAATTTTTAAACTCATTGAGCGATATTGGGCGCTATATTTATGATTATGAATATCCTAGGACCAATGGCCATGCTATTTTTTCAGCAGATGGTTGGGGTACCGCAGCGACAAAAGTTGGAGCATACGGCGGACCAAATTCGTCTGCAGACTATGAGTATATTACAATTATTGGCGGTCCACACACTGCTAGCGGTGGTATGGCTGGGAAATCTCTCTCCACCACTTTTACTGGATCAAATATATATAGTACTGATATATATGCCGACGAAGGGCAACAAGTAAGCGGCCGAAAAGGATCCAGACTTTCAAATCTAAGACTTTATCCAGAAGATGGAACAACTGTTGAGTTTTGGTTGAAAAAGAGAGAATTTCTCGCCAGTTCAACTAATCGAGAAGTAATCTTTGATCTCTGGAATGGTGATGCAACATCATCTGCAGCATATGGACGTTTTACTATTGAGTTAAGTGGAGGAGCAGGATACTCAGCTAGCCCATTTCGATTAACTTATCAATCGGGTACTTATGGAATTTTTGATGTTGCTATTGGATCTGATTTAACCACAAGCACTGTGGCTGACAATGCATGGCGGCATTATGCTGTTTCGATACACTCCGCATCATCGGGCCTTAAAACACAATTATATGTCAATGGAGATTTAAACGAGACCGTTACTTATACAGGCTCTGTAAACGCTGTTAAAGAAATTACTGGATCTCTTAAGGCTCACATAGGCGCTTTACGGACAGCGCCTTCTGGAAATACATATAGCGGTGATACATCTGTTGAGGCTGGTTGGGCAAAATTTTCTGGATCTTTAGACGAATTTCGATACTGGAAGGTTAGAAGGACTTCTAAAGAAATTGGAAGAAACTGGTTTACTCAGGTGCATGGTGGATCAAACACTGATATAGCAAATGCAGATTTGGGTGTCTATTATAAATTTAACGAGGGAATAACCACAACCTCTAGTGTTGATTCGATTGTTTTAGATTATTCTGGTAGAATTTCAAACGGTACTTGGACTGGTTATGGATCCAATTCCAGGAGCACCGAGTCGGCCATTACAGCGGCTAGTGCGGCATCTAGTGAATTTTTAGATCCAATCATTAGACCTCACCATCCGGATGTAAAATCTTCTAGGACAAATTTGGCGCTGAGTGGAAGTTTACATGATCAAGACAATAATGCTTCTTTATTATATTCTATTCCGGCGTGGATTTTAGAAGAGGATAATTTATCTGGAAACACTGCTTTAGAAAATCTTGTGCAAATGATAGGTTCATTTTTTGATCAAATGCATTTATTGATAAAAGAAATGCCTAGAATCAAAGAGCCAAAATATTATACTTCTGGGAGTAAACCTTATCCTTTCGCCAGCAACATGTTGCAACATTTTGGTTTAACTGCTCCGGAAATTTTTGTTGATGCTACAATATTAGAGCAGATTTTAGCTAGAGATGTAGACAGAGAATTTAAAGATACATTGGTAAATGTCAAAAATTTAATCTATCAAAATATCTACAACAATCTTGTATACATATATAAAACAAAAGGCACAGAGAAATCAATCAGGAATCTTTTGAGATGTTATGGTATTGGCGACGATATTATTAAATTTAATATCTATTCTGATAATCAAACGTATACTTATAAGCCAAGATATAGAACAACAACTGTCAAGAAAAATTATGTCGATTTTCATGATCCTGATAAATTTGAATCGATTGTCTATCAATTTTCAGATCCTGATAACTCAAACACTGTTTCTTTTATTTCTGGTACTCTTTCAGAAGCTAAAGAAGATTACATGGAGTTTACTGCAGAAGCTGAAGCTTTTTTCCCTGTACATGTTGACATAAGTCATCCAAATCATTTTAGATTTGCAAATGTCACCTCTTCAATATATGGTATGCATACCGCTGTTGGCACTACTCCAGCGGATACCACTTGGTCTGATCCTGATTATGCAAATTTTCAAGTCTTAACAGTACGTCCAGACGTTGACTCTAACGATCTTTATTTTAAGTTAACATCATCAAATTCTCCACATCCCTTGCCAACATTAACAAGTAGTCTTTATAAAGGAGTATACAATAGTCAGAAGTGGAATTTGGCCGTTAGTATGTACCCAGATAAGGTCTCTGATAGAGTTTCAGGGAGTACGGATAATAGCGGCCCAACATACACCGTTGAATTTGCCGGTGTTCACATGACCGCTGATATTGTTGAAGATGAATTTAAAGTTACAGGTTCTATTGCTGGATCTGTTGCAAAGAATTTTCTTCATAGCGCCAAGCGGATGTATATCGGCGCGAACAGAACAAACTTCACTGGATCAGCAGTTTATTCAACAGATTCTAGAATTGGATCTCTGAGATACTGGTCTAAGTATTTGCCAATAAACGTTATCAAAGATCACGCTAGAGATCCAGCTAACTCCGGTGTGCCCAGGCCATACGAGAGTGCGTATTTAAACCAAACATCATTAACGGAATCCCGCGTACCAAACATTGATACTCTTATTTTACATTGGGACTTTAGTAATGTAACTGGATCATCTGCAGATGCTTCCGACACAACATCGAAAGATTCAATTTTTTACGTCAATGACGTGTCCTCTGGATCCTCTCAAGACACTTCCAGATATGGATGGTTCGGAAACCTTTCGAAGAATCAACATTCTGGAAAGGGAAATTTCTTCTTACCTCCAGATTCTGGCGATGTTAATCCAATCGACAAGACATATTTGGCGGCATATCGTCAACAATTACCAGAAATTGTATCTAGTGCCGATATGGTCAATATTTTAGATGATGATGATAAAAATTTCGCAAGGGAAAAAGATCTAGTTAATATTTTTTATTCGCTTGAAAAAAGCATGTACCAAACGATTTCAGAAGAAATGATAAATATGTTTTCTTCAATCGTAGATTTCAATAATCTTGTTGGTGAGCCAGTTAATCGATATCGCGCAGAATATAAAGACTTATCGAAGCTTCGTCAATTATTTTTCGAGAGGGTCAGAAACACACCAGATTTAGATAAATATTTAGAATTTTATAAATGGATAGATTCTAGCTTGAACATTTTTATTGAGCAGTTGGTGCCAGCATCTGCTAATATCTCTGAGAAAGTCCGAACCATGGTAGAAAGTCATGTTTTAGAACGAAATAAATTTCAGACCAAATTTCCAACTATAGAGTTTAAAACCGATGATCCTGAAGCTGGACTTAGAGGTATTACAGAATTAACATATAACTGGAAATTTGGCCATGCTCCCGTTGACACTAAACAGGCAAATAACGCAGATTGGTGGAAGGATAGAATAAAGAGAGGTAATGGCCTTATTGCGACCTCTGATTCAAATATTAATTCGGATAAAGAAAATGCAAGAAAGGTAATAAACACCCACAGAACGGCTGTTAGTCAACAAGTGTCAGATACTATTGGAAACACGTATAGTGGCTCTGTGTATGCGTTGAGAAAATTTACAAAGCCATATAGATTTAGTGTTTATAGAACGCCCACGATACATGGTGGCGTCAATTTCCAAGACAATAAAAACTTAGATTATGTTAGAAGCGCATGCCATCCAGGTGGCCCTGTTAGACAATTGGGGGTAGGATCTTTTCCGCAAAACGTAATGCTCTTAGATACCGAAGATAAGATTTATGGGCTGAAAGATATTAATGATGTTAAAAACCCCAATGAGCTTAAAAAATATACATCCAAGGTTGTTGTAGGTCGCGATTACGAAGATAGTTTAGGATACGGAAACTCTACAGGCGAACACATTCTTCCGTTTAATATTATTAGCTCTTCCGTAACAACTGGCTATAACGCATACGTTGTTGATAGATTTAAAGCCGGCTCATCAATTGTTAATTTACACAATGATGTGTATGGCCATAGAAAAGAAAAGCCGATGCAAGGGCCTTTTACTGAGGCTTGGGTAGGCGGTCTACAATATCGCCATATTGATGTTAACAGGGCCACCTCCACAAGGAATTTGGATGATGAAATCTCCAGACCAGAGGGTTGGGTTATTTTGCTCGGTGATCACCCATCTGCACCACCAACATCTGATGGAATTTTAGGTATTGTCGGACCAGATTATCCTCACCCTGAAGTTAATCATCATGTTGGCGCAGATCCTTACCCATCATTTTACCCAAAAGCTGTATATACAAGGGATGGATTAGCAAAGCGTCCAGTTAATATTGCCAACATCAAATATGATACGGGCTCTGCAAATATAGGAAATTACTCTAGAAATTATGAAATACTAACTCTTAACGGAAGAAAAGAAAATAATCTGTTTGTGAGAAAAAATGAAGGCATATCTTTGCCAGCAAAGATTCATAATGCTGGTAATATGAAAGCCACGACCAATGTACATACATTAGCTGCTGTTACTCCGCACGTAAATAGTAAAGGAAATGTTGCGATTGGTCCATTTCCTGCAGCAATTCGAGGCGCTCGTTATGATTTATCAAGTGAACCAACTCAATTCACTCTTCCTGAGCGAGGCACGTTAACGGCTTCAAATACAACAGTTATAACTTCTAGATTTTCCGCTCCTGGAAGTAATGAAGTAATGTCGCGTGGATATTTGGATATTGCTTCTGAAGAATATTCAGTTTACAATGCGATGCCATTTCGAAATTTATCAGTTTTGTCCTCTG
>Ga0098061_1001072_pt1 | contig 13286 bp, 17 predicted proteins | sample 22_taG_FD_92579 | JGI IMG/M metagenome (GOLD analysis project Ga0098061, IMG submission 92579) | Marine viral communities from the Subarctic Pacific Ocean - 22_ETSP_OMZ_AT15343 metaG | ecosystem: Environmental > Aquatic > Marine > Oceanic | place: Subarctic Pacific Ocean | collected 2015-01-20 | reverse complement strand
CGATATCCCATAAAGAATCATGGACAGAAAATACGTAATCCTCGACGACTCAGAAGTTGTCAATATCGACTTCAACGAAGTCCTCGAAACATCCGCAGATACGCTCCGCTACTCAGTGGACGGTTCCCAGACCTTTGTAAAATTCATTGGCTCTACGCCCTCGTTTCTTGCGGGAAAAGCCCAACTGAATCACGCAGAGATTCTGGAGACGCTCTCTGGAGAAGCGTGGACCGCCCCGAATAACCCTGAATAGATATGGCTAAAAACAAGGACAACAGTATTAAGCGCGACATTACGTTCGCGCTTATTGGAGTGGCCATCTTCTACGCCGTATTAGGTGTTGCAAGTTGGCTTGATGGGGCCTTTGGCCTCGTAGAAGCGTTCACCTTTGTGGACCTAGCATCAACTGTAACCAAGACCCTTGTGGCTAGCGCGTTGGCGTTTGCCCTGTTGAGGATTGGGTTCAGGCACACGCTGGGCAAGGACATAGGAGAGACATTTGATGCCGGGTGGGCGGAGACCCCCCCGCAGCACAAGTCTCGTCTTATCATTATTGCGGTGCTGGTGTTTTTCGCCAGCATTATGCTCTCGGGGGCAAGTGCCTCTCTGAGGGACTTCTCCGGGGAGGGAGGCGGCGTAATCCCCGGCCTTTCATTGCCTGTTAGCGAAGAAGCCCGGGACCTCATCGTGGGCTACGAGGTGGGGGGCAAGACTTACTATCAAAAGCGCCTTGCAACTCCCACATGGCCGGGAGGGGCCAGCGGGGTCACCGTCGGCTTTGGATATGATCTGGGGTATAATACTGCGGAGCAGATCCGCCGCGACTGGGGAGGGGTTCTTTCTTCCTCTGAGGTGGACGCGCTTATTAGCGTATCGGGGAGGAAGGGAAGCTCAGGGAAATATGCCCTGTCCTCAGTAAAGAGGCGGGTCAGGATTTCTTGGGAAGAGGCTCAGGGGGTGTTTGAGGGGTCAACCCTGCCAAGGTTTGCAAAAACAACAAAAGGCGCGTTCCTCCTAACTGAAGACCGTTTGCACCCTCACTGCAATGGGGCCCTAGTCTCTTTGGTGTTCAACCGGGGAGGAAGCATGAGGGGCTCGCGCAGAAGCGAAATGGCCAACATAAGGAGCCATATAGCAGAAGGCTATGCGGGACGGGTCCCCAGAGAAATACGATCTATGAGGCGTCTTTGGCTCGGGAGGGGGCTGGACGGACTAATTAAAAGGAGGGATGCAGAGGCCGGGCTATTTGAGCGGGGCCTGAAACTAAAATAAACAACCCAAGCAATCTCAAAGCAATGGACAGCGAACTGAGAGCAAGAATAGAGAAAGCGGCAATCCGCCACCCCTTGGCCACTAATGGGAAAATCGCCCATAATTGCAATTGCAAGGTTGCCGATGTCGATGAAATCAGGAATGACCTCGGATTAAAGCCCCCCCCATCAAGGCCCGTTGGGGTCAGAAAGCCCTCCTTGAAGGGGAAGGACATGAGCGAGTTTCGGGCCAAGCATGACGTTGACCTGATAATAAGGACCAAGGTCCTTGGGTTGCTCTCTGAAGACAAAGAGGAGTATTTCGAGGACTACGACTTCAGGGAGATTTGTGGCATTTCGGTTCACCACTGGAGGCGTCACGCTGATTCCCCTGAATTTTCAGAATACCGACTGAAGAAAGGCAGCCTTAATGTGTGGGCCCCCGCGCACATTATAATGCAAATGAAGAAAATCCTCGGGGTTGGCTAGGCATGTCCGAGAAACGAGGGAAGACCCTAGATGAATTTGCTCAGGGTCATGCCGGGCAGATACTGTCTCTTCGTGACCAGCTTGAAGTGCTGGCAAATGAGAGGGCCTTGCAAAGGATTTCTCTCCCCAAGAAAGCGCCCCCTTTTAAGTTCGGCGTTCTTAGCTGCACACACTTTGGTTCCATCTACGAGGAGATAGCCATGACAAAGGCCATCTACGAGTGGTTCGGGCAGGAGGGGATCAAGACCGTTTACCACTGCGGCGACATGACGGAGGGCGCTCAGATGAGAAAGGGCCATGAGCACGAGGTCCACAAGCACGGGGCCGACGCCCAAATAGACTGGGCCGTTGAGCATTACCCCTACATAAAGGGGATCACCACCCACCTGATCTCGGGAAACCATGATGCAGCGCACATGAACAACGGGGGAACGGATGTTTGCGCTAGGATCGGGGAGCGCAGAGAGGACATCAACTACCTCGGGTCGGACGCAGCCAGATGGATTGTTGAGAGGAAGGGGGGGAAGGACATACGTATTGACATGCTTCACCCCGGAGGGGGGAGCAGCTATGCCCTCAGCTATAAGCCCCAGAAGATAATCGAGCAGATTGAGTCGGGCCAGAAGCCTGACGTTTTGCTTATTGGCCACTTCCACAAGGCCATGACCCTCCCGGCCTACAGGGGCGTAGCCGCCGTAATGGCGGGGTGCACCCAAAGGCAGAGCCAATTCATGATGCGGAATGGCCTAGCGGCCCACACGGGCGCTCACATCATTGAGTGCAGGGTCCTTGAGGACCAAGTGTTGTTTTCGTCGTGCTGGAGGGGCTTCAATCCCCCCAAGGCCGATATTCCCATATTAAAAGATGAGTGACGGCTGTGCATATAGACTTTTACACAACGCTGACGGCGCTAGGGGCAGTGGCATCCGCCCTGTTGGCGATATGGTCCCTGACGACGAGGGGGAGGGGGGCGTGGAAAAAGTGGTGGATAAGGAGGAGGCAGAAAAGGCAAATGCCGGGGTTGCTTCTGTCTATAAAAGAAGAGCTTCAGAAGGTTTCAGATAGGCAGGAGTTCTTTGCCTCTGAGCTGAAGACGAACGGGGGGACGTCCCTGAAGGACGAAGTCAGGCTTCTGGTCAGCGAAAGGCTGATGGAGTTGCAAGAGGCCCCCTACCCGGCATTTAGATGCACCTCTAATGGTGAGGCCATATTCGTGAACAGGGCATACGAGACGTTGGTGGACGACGATGACTCAAAGCTGGTGGGGCTTGGCTGGCAGTCATTTGTGTACGATAGCAGCGAAGGGGACAATTATTACCAGAGGTGGTTGCAGGTTGCAAAAACGGGCTCGCATTTTGCAGGCAACTTGCGATACAAGGATTCACACGGTAAATACAGGGGCGAATGGTTCGTTCGGATCGTCCCCCTCGGCCCCTACAGGGCCCACAACCAAATATGGGGCGGCAGGTTTTACCCCGAAGACGAGAAGGCTCAGGAAATAGCGAAGGAATACGGATGGGCGAGATAGATGTTCAGTTGACGGATGAGCAGGCCGATGAGCTTCTGCGAGCCGCTTGCATGGAAAACGAAGACGCTTGGGTTGAGCAATTCGGGAAGATTCTCAAAAAGGACGGGTCGGTAGGCACCCCGGTGCTGAACTACCTGCAAGAGCAAGTGTGTGACGCGATAAGATGGTGCAGAGAGAATGAATATCCATGTAGGATAATTATCCTCAAGCCACGCCAGAAGGGGTCGTCCACGGTCACAACGGCCTGCTTATACCACATGTTGCAGAGGCGGCAGTCAAACGGACTAATTATTGGGGGCGAATTTAGTCAGACGGATAACTTATGGAAAATTACCAGAAGGTATTCTGATTACGACAAGATGAAGTGGCCTCATGAGGCCCCCAGAATAACCAATGAGAGAGGGGCGTTCGGGAATGGCTCCATTTTGGAGAAGGAGACGGCCCAAGACTCTGAGGCTGGCCGATCCGGCACGTTCCACTTCGTTCTTGCAACTGAGATCGGTCGGTGGAGAGACACCCCGGCTAGGAATTCTGCTGAGATTCTGACCGGGGTGATGGCCTGCGTCCCTGACCTTCCAGATACTGCGGTGGTGCTGGAGTCTACCGCTCAGGGCCCCTCCGGGGTGTTCTATGACCGCTGGAATGACGCAGATGACTGGGAGCATGTCCAAGCGCTGAAGAAGGGGCAATGGAAGGGGCGATGGATTAGGATCTTTGCCCCTTGGTATGCCTTTGAGGACGCTCGCGACAACTTAACCGCCGTTGAAGCCGAGGACATCAGGAGATCCCTGACCCCCACAGAGAGGGAGCTTATAGCCGACTATAGGTGTAGGGACAAAAGCGGGAACGAGCACACTATCACTATTGGGCATATCAACTGGCGCAGGAAAATTCTGGCGAGCGAGTGCGACGGGGACGAAACCAAGTTCGACAGGGAGTTCCCCACTACGCCCCAACACGCCTTCAGGGCCTCTGCTAGGACTCGCTTCAGCCGAGATGGGCTCGACTGGCAAAGAACCCATGCGACCACTCAGAACCCAACATACGGCATCCCTGAGCTTTCCGAGAAGGGGAAGCTGATCAACTTCCGCCAATGTTCCTCTGAGGAGGCGGTGGTTCATTGCTATGAGCGGCCAAGGGAGGGCTATTATTACCTTATCAGCGCGGACCTCATGACCGGACAATCTCAGGTCGGCGGGAAGGACCCGGACTGCCACTCAGTATTGGTGTGGAGAAAGGGGTTTTTCGACAGAGACAGGGGGTGGACCCCTCCTGCCATGGTTGCAAGATTGGTCCCAGAGTGTAGGTGGGACATAGACGTTCTGTCTGAGTGGACCTACAGGCTGGCTCTCTGGTATGGGAAATGCCTTGTGGTTTCCGAGATCAACTGTGACCGGGGGTTTGTTGAGCTTGTCAGGGCCAAGGGGGATATCCCTATTTACCAGAGGGAGATATTCAACCATGTGAACCAGAAGAGATCCAAGGCCTTCGGGTGGCACACCTCAAGCTCCACAAGGCTGCAAATCGAGGAGACCATGGCTAGGAGCATCCGGGGGTATGGGGAAGACGGGGGAGGCGTTCACCTAAACTGCTTACGTCTGGTTTCTGAGTGCGAGTCTTTTTGCGTGAATGACAAAGGAAAGGCCGAGGCCTTGCGGGGATCTCACGATGATGACGTTATTAGCGCGGGAATAGGCCTGTGCGTTATAGAGCAGGCTACCCGCTACAGGAACAGATACGAGGACATCCCCCTGCCAAGGGATTTGAGGAAAATGGATAAAACGCTAAAAAGAGGCATTGCCACTGGACACTTGGGAAGAAGGGGATTCTACTGAATAAGTCGATGGGATGGACATGTTCCAGAAACGTGTCGATTTTGTCGGCAGAAACACACACGCTGTCCTCAAGCCCCTCGGAGAGTTGCAACTCCGGGGGGTTTTGGTAAAATTGGATGTGCCACTGAAGCTAAAGTTGGGTGAGGGTTACGTTGTCTGGTTTCTCGACCATGTTGAGGACGGCAACAGGCCCATGCTCTTCAGGCTAAGGGGGACCCTGATCAAGGACGGGGACGAGGATATCGTTTTGGCCCCTTGGGATTACGGGGACCCCAAAGAGGCCACCCCTTTCGGGGAGGACGATCCAAACAGGAAGATTTTCTCCATAATCCGATCCGCCATCAAAAAGGTTCGCAAGCTGCCCCCGGGGTATTAAACTTGCAAGTTGCAAGTGTTTTTGGCAATCTGTGCATTATGCCTGACAAGTCGAGATCAGAAAAAGTTCGGTCCGCTCTAGGGGCCTTCCACAAGGGTTACTCTCTAGGCGGGGCAGCGGCTAGGGCGATTTCCGGTAGGGGGGCCAAGACGAAGTCCCCCCAAGCGCCTGCTGAAAAGCCATCGGGGGAAAAGGTTCAATACGAGTCCCGCAAGGGTTCTGGTCCCCCAAAGGTCGGACCCGCCCCGGTGGTGAATGTTGGGCCCAAGCAGGGTGGCTCAAAGGCCCTTCCTCGAAAGCCCAAGAAGGCCACAAGAGCTAGGGGCGTCCGCAAGGTCGCAGTTGGATACTGAAATGCCCAACAAGCCCAAGAAGTTTGACCCGGAGGGGCCCCGATACGATTACGAGGGTGCCCGTAAGGCCAAGCTGGGGCCTGACAAGACTGACCATTGGCCAAGCAGGGACCCTAAAAGCGGAATTATATTCAAGGGCGCGGGGCACAAGTCCTTCATCAAGACCCAGATAGGGGAGATGGAGGCGGGAAATGAAACCTACAAGGGCAAGGACGGGAGATACTACACAAGGCCGATTAATTACAGGAGGTCTTCGCAAGAGAAGAAACCCCCGGAGCCCCCGGTAGTGAACACGGGACCACACGCCAAGACACCCGCAACTAAGCCTGTGAGGCCAAGGAGGAAATAAATGCCAAGACTAGGGCAATATAAGGCCGGGGCAACGGCTGATTCGATCAGGCAGAGGTCCTACAACTCCCGCCCTGAGCAAAAGAAGCGCAGGGGACAGAGGAACGGCGCGAGGAGGGCCGCTATAAGGATTCATGGCAAGCTCTCCCTCCGGGGGAAAGAAGTTGACCATGTGGGGGCCAGCACAAAAGGGGGCTTGAATAATTCCAAGACTAGGATTATTAGTAAACGACTCAACCGCTCACTAGGCGGGAAAAAGTCCAAATAGATTTCACAGCAGGACTGGCATCCGAAGGGCCCCGGCCCCCATTCGTGGGAGTCGGGGTTTCTTTGGGGACGATTAGGGCTGGATTGTCTCTTGTCGTGAAACACGCAATCGGGCCCTCGCCGTCCTTGCGGAAGCTATGTAGGGGGGGGCGTCTCTGCAAGCTCTACTTGGAAGAGTTCGATGATCGTTTCTTCTTCCCGAAAATGCCTGACACGTTCTGCAACTGCAAGGACTTCGAGGTGTTCTGGGGAATCATCTTCAAACATTCCGATGTGTCGAAGTCCATCCAGATAGTGCTTTGAGGCGGCTCCCAATCCGTCGTAGTCCCGGGATCGGACGGTTCTGACGGTAACGATTGCAACAGTGCGGCATACTGGCTTTGCCTTGCTCGGAACTCTTTTCCTATGCTTCGGTTTGTTTTTAGCAGGTTTAGGGTTGGGCCCACCTGAGCTATCACTACATGCGCTACCTTTTTTGCGCCAGATTCCATCAGGGCCTTTCTCAAAGCCTTTGCTGCGTAAGAGGTCGAGGGCATCGCTCTTTTGTCCCTTCATTCGTGGTGGTGCCTAACCTTCCTCTTCAGCCTGTTATACAGGGGCACAATGGATCTTGTCCCGTGCTTGGTTTTTTGCAAGTAGCCCTTTTTGACCAAGGAGGAAACAACATTGCTGGCAGAGTTCATCCAGTGCCACCCCATGTGGCCCATCAGCTCCCTGAGGGTTGGGGAGGCTCCGTTGCTAATATAGCTTCCCACAATGTAGCTGAGGGCGTGTTCTTGATTGGGTGTCAGGTCGGGCAGGGTAATGTTGGTTTCGTCAGCGGGTAGGTGTTCTACCATGTATTGAGCGAGCAGTTTGTCGCAGCCTTCAATTGTCTTCTCTGCCGAGGCGCGTTGTTGCAAGACGAACCTCACCGCCGGGTTCCCTTGCAGCGAGGTTGGTATGTTGGGGGCTCTTTTCATCGTCAGGCGGCTACTGGGGATTTTCCCCGAATGAGGTTGTGTCGTTGGCAAAGGAAAGAGAGACCTCGCCACATGCTCCGCTCCTGTTTTTCGCCACAATAGCATGGGCCTCGCTTGCGTTTTTGCTCATGTCCCGATGCAATAGGATTACACAGTCGGCGTCCTGTTCCAAGTCCCCGGACTCCTTCAGGCTTTCCAAGTTGGGCTTGGGTATCTCGGTGGAGCCGCTATTGCTATTGTAGGCGTTGCCAGTTCTCCGTAGCTGGGCCAAGGCTATAACGGGGACGCTCAACTCCTTGGACAGGGCCTTCAGGGCCCCGCTAACCTCTCCCACCTCTTCCCTCTTGGACATCCTGCTCTTGGGCTCCACCCCTCTCACTAGCTGTATGTAGTCCACGATCACGCACCCAACCCCGTCTTTCGACACGGCCCTTCTGGCGCGGGACCTCAAGAGGTCTATATTGATCCGGTCGGTGTCATCAATCCACACGGGCCAGTCTTTCATCGCCATGATCCCTCCCCTCAGGTCATCCAGTTCTGATTTTATTAGGGCCCCCTGAAGGGACTTGGTGGGGTTCACCCCTGACATGGTCGCAAGAAGCCTTTGCTTGAGCTGCAAGTCAGACATCTCACAGGAGAAGAAAATTGATCCGATCCCCTGTTTCGCGAGATTGACAACAATGTCACCCGCAAGGGCGGTCTTGCCCACGCTGGGTCTGGCCCCGATCAGGTATAGCTTGGACGCCTGTAGGCCGTCCACCAGCCCCTCAAGTCTGTGAAACCCGAAGGGAACCCCCTTTATCTGGTTGGGGTTTTTGGCCCTCCAAGCAATGTCCTCTATGAGTTCGTTAAGCTCCCCTACATGGGCCACCCCCCCCGACAGGGTCCTTCCTTGGAGGATGGCCCTAGAGCGGCTTGTAGCGGCCTCTAGGGCCTCGATAGGGGTCAGGGCGGGGTCCTTCCCCTCGGTGGCGTCAGAGAAGGCCTGAGAGGCGGCTGTGGCGAGTTCTCTTCTGGCGGCGACCTCCCTCAGGGCCGTGGCGAGTTTCCGCGAGCTAACCGGGGGAGTGATTGGGGCTAGTTTGCCAAAAAGGTCGCGGACCCTTTCCGATGATCCGTGAACCCTCAATGCCTCATCCGTTAAGGGCTCCCCTTGGGAGGCTAGATCGTGAAGCGCCCCCGCCAGCTCCTTTCTCTCTGCGGTCAGGGCGTCTATAATGTCATGCTCCTCGGAAAGGAGCTTGGAGTTGTTGCAAATGTGACTGACAAACCCCTCCTCCGATTGCAGGTCGTAAAGGGCCTCTCTCGCTTTCTTCGCGTTGCTCATGTTGATGCTTGTTGTTGTTTTTCAATTCTTGACCGGGCGGTAGTGGTCAGGCCGTCTCCCTTGGGTATTTTGTCCAACGGGTCCGGAGGCAGCTTGTCCCTCCTGATCAACTCGGCCTCGATGTTGTAGATCCAAGTTGCAACATCCTTGGCCGGGATGTCGTTGTTCTTGTAGAAGGTCTGAACAAGCCCGGACTGATACGCCTCATTCCTTATTCGGTAGTATGCAATAAGGCGCCCCTGTAGGGCGGATACCCCTTCGTTTCTGATTCTCTCGACCCCGAAATGCGCTTGCAGTTCCTTCATGCAGGAAACAAATCTCTCCCTGCTCCATGAGTCAGGCTTCTCTGAGACGGCGACCAGCATTGCGTCCCTAGCATTGTTGAACTGTATCTTCTGACCCGGGTCTTCCGGTTGAGAGAACAGCGCGGCCTCTGAAAGGTATGTGCGTGGGATGGGGAGCTGTCTGATGGGGGCCGGGATTCTCTGCACGACAAGCGGCCAACGCGCCAACGTCTTCAGGCTCCACTTGACTCCGTTCTTTCTGTTGAGGAGGCCAAGCTCCTCAATGGCCTCCTCGATGGTCAGGTCCCTTGTGTCCCGGGCCAAGTAATCCAGAATAATCTCCCCAACCCACAAGAGGATTTCCTTGCTCTGCCTGTCTTGGGCCTCGTATAGCCAAGCGAGGTCTTCGCATACCCGCTTGAGGTCAGACTTCATTGTCTTCGCCCCAAGCTCCAGTTGCCCGGTGTCCTCGTCTACCGTGGCGTTTGGAGATGCTTTGGAGACAAACGAACTCATCTGGGAGAAGAACTGTTGTAGCCACTCCGGACGCGAATGAGAAACGATGGACTTCATGTTGGCCACGGCGTGTGCGTCCGAAAGGTCTATCACGCTGTCCTCATCCCCAGCGTCCTTGTCCATGTAGAACTTCTTCTGCTCAAGATCAAAGGAAAGAGGCTGATCCGCCGGGGCGTTGGAAAGTTTGAAGTATGATTTGTCGCTCATAATTACTGATCCCTCCCGGCCTGCTCTATTACTTGTTCCCTCCAATACAGAGGGGACGAAACGAAGAACTTTTCCACGCAGTCCCCCATCTTTTCCTTGTGGTCATCATAAACCGCGTTCACGGCATCAGTCTGCTCCTCGGCCCCAGACCTCAGCTCATCGTAGGCGGCATCCCATAATCCCCTCTCGTCCATCTGGCAATCAAGGTCCGCGAGAACCTCTTTGGCCTTGGGGCTTAGGTCGCCATCCTCCTCCAGCTTGGCGTGACCTTTCATGCATCGCTGGATAAGGGTTTTGCTGTCCATTTCTGGAGACTTCTTCTCTTTAGGGGCCTCGGGCTTCTCGGCAGGGCCGAGGCTCTTGAGATGGCGCTTCGCGTCCAGAAACAGATTTGTTGCAACTACCCTGTAGTTTTCTGGTGACTGGGCGTGTGGCCTCTCGCTGAGGATCTCCTCGGCCTTGTCCAAGCAAAGGCAGAACCCGCGAGAGGACAGTTCGATCTGATCCTCAAACGCGCTCGCCCCGCTTGGGGAGGGGGTCTGCTTTTCGGGCTCCGTGAGCGAGAACGGGACGGGCGCCTCGGCGGGGTCGGACTTGCTTCCCCCCGGAGGGAGGACCCGCATGGTCGCCTCGGGGTAAACCTTTACCACGACTGAATCATACTCGCTTCCCTTCTTCTGCCACCTGTTGACGACGAGGCCGCGCTTCTCCCCCTTTTCATTGGTCCCTGCGGTGAGAGCGATCTCCTGCCCCTCGATGGAGTCGAGGATGTGCATAGGGGACTTCATAAGGGTCATCATGACCTTGGTCCCATTCCCATCGTTAATAAGGATGGACTGTCTGTGCTGCTGCCATTTCAGATCGTTCTCGCTCCGGTCTGCGGGGGGATACTGCTTGTCCACCACCCCGCGAAGGGAGTCAACGGCGGTCTTGTCTGGGCTTTCTTTGATGTCTTTCAGGTTCATGATGTCTTGGTGTTATTGGTTACAAGTGGGTCGTAATTCTTCATCCATCTCCAAACTTTGTAGAGGCAAATAAATGCGAGCCACGCCTCCTCTACCTCTTCCTTCTTGTGGATGATGAGTTCGGATTCCCATATGCCATCCTTGCCAGCATTCGGAGATGTGTTCACTAGGAGATTGGCGACAGGGACGCGGGAAACATCCATGTTTGTCATGTCCAGCCCGACCGTTTGGGGAATGGCGTGGAGGTATGCCGCGAGTTGCAATAGGTCCGTTTCGTATACCGGGGCCTTCTTTGCTTCAGAGCCCCGGGACTTAACGTCTATCACTGCGATTTGCGGCTTGTCCGTAAAGGCTCCATACCCGGACTCCAGAAGCATGTTCTGGATGTGCTCCTGCTTCGTATCAAGCCACATTATGGCATCACAGGTCCCTGCATATCCGGTCTTGCTCGCAACATAGAATTCCGAGAACTCTGCATCCGTTGTTTTCCCAGAGGGGTGAAGGCGGTTGATGACCCTCACCATGGGGGCACACACCTCTGAAAGGTTCCGGCCCTCTACCACCTCGTGGGCGAACTCGTCCACGCTCTCCCCGGTCAGAACCTTGGCGGCGTATTCGTGAATGCGCGATCCCAGTCTGGCGGCAGAGTTGGCGTGTTCCTTGGAATCCCCGACAACTCTCCGCGCAAATTCATCCCCTCCTTCGTCCTTGAAGCGGGGGAGGGTCAGGGCGGCAAGAATTGCTTGGTTGATCTTGTAGGCCTCAAGGAACTCCTTGTGCAGGATGGAGAGAATGTTGGTAACAGAGGGGAAGGCTCCCACCTTCCTAGCGTCTCTGAGGGTTGTTTTGCGAGTTTCCCCGGCCTCTCCTCGCTTCCCTGCGTAGGGAACGGAATGGAATGCGGTGACCCGCTTGCCGTCCACCTTATACCAGTGGCTGGCGCTGTTGGGTCTTACGATGTTGGTTGTAGATTTGCTCATGATGTATGTGGCTTGCTTGGTTTATGTTTAAGGGTAAGGGTGTCAAGTTCTCGCAGGGCGTATCTTGAAAATTTCTCTCCCCACTTGGAAAAGCAGTCCCCGATGTCCATCCCCTCTGGGACCCGTGAGCCGATTCCTTCGTGGACCGTTGCTCCCGAGGCATGGCTTGCAACATGTTCTTGCAACTTTAACGTCGCCTTCCGCCCTGCCGGGTCGTTGTCCATCCAGATGCCAACGTCCTTGTAGCTACAGGAATAGTGAATCACCTTTGGGTGCGGCTGGATGCCTGCCCCTGTCACCCCAAGGGCCGGGATCTCTAGCTGCAAAAGGACCAGCGTGTCCGACTCCCCCTCGGTAATCATGGCCGAGCACCCGGTTCCGTGGAGCATGAGTTGCTCTCCGAATAGATGCTCTTGGGCTTTGCCGTGCCACCAAACGGTCTTGTGTGACGAGTCAGACGCAAGGCGCAACTTGCAGGCCTTCCCAAAGTGGCTGTTCTCAAACATCCAAGCAATGGCTGGCTGTCCAAGGGACTTGTCCTCAAGGACCCCAACCAGACCGTGCCCTATCATTGCCTCAATAAACTCCTTGGGCAGGTTCTTGCTCTCGCAGAACCTAGATAAGATGCTGCCCGGGTCTCGGAGGGCCATGTGGGCGGTGTCCTGCATCTCCGCTATACGGCCATCGGTGTATTCCCCAAGGGATTCCTTCATTCTGGATGGGCTCCCCCCGGAGGGAGAGAGACGGGATCGTGGGGCAGGGGGGACGGACAAATGCGGGGGGAGGTCTGATGGTGCGAGGCCAGCGAGTTGGCCGCATCCGACAATGGCCTCATGCGTGTTGCAACCAGCAAGGACCTCGTAGAGCTTGATTACATCGTAGCTATCATCCGTGCTGTGATCCTTGGCCATGGTCCCGTCAGAGAATATGGAAAAGCTGGGGTTGCGCTCATCCCTCAGGGGCGACCGGATGGCCTTGCAAGTTTCCGGGCAGTCGTGCCCGAAGTGGTGCAGGACGTTCCAGATTTTGACGCGGTCCTTGATGTCCGCGATGTCGTAATGGCTGGGCGGGTTCATGGTGTGATCGTCGTGTTGAGATATACAGCCGTTGGCCTCCGGTGGCTCCCTTGTCGTTCTGATTTACGGAATGTTCCAGTAGTGGCGAGGAATCCCTTGGCTACCAGCCTCCGCATGATCGGCCCCATTGCTCGATTATCAGTGAATCCGTAGCGTGAGAGGTCCGGAAGGATAGTGTCTGACGAAACTAATTCTGGCAGAGATGCGAGCGCGGTGATTGCGTCAGCCTCTGCCTCGTCGAGGGGATCGGGCGAGTTTGCATCCTCTACCCTCCTGATTGCCAGCTCGGCAGCATGTGCCTCGGCCCCCACAAATGCTTTATCAACTTCCAACTGAGAGAATAATCCTTGCTGTTTGTATGCGTTGCTCATGGTCTGTTCCTTCCTTTTATTAAGAGTTTTCGTTCTTCTGCTTTTTTGGGGTTGTCATGAACCCATCTGTGACACAGCGGGTGCAACCATATGTAACAAAGCAGATCAGAGCCCCGACGACCATTCGGGTGGTGAGGCTCCATATCTGCCTT
>Ga0098061_1001066_pt1 | contig 13324 bp, 16 predicted proteins | sample 22_taG_FD_92579 | JGI IMG/M metagenome (GOLD analysis project Ga0098061, IMG submission 92579) | Marine viral communities from the Subarctic Pacific Ocean - 22_ETSP_OMZ_AT15343 metaG | ecosystem: Environmental > Aquatic > Marine > Oceanic | place: Subarctic Pacific Ocean | collected 2015-01-20 | reverse complement strand
CGTTGTTAAAACAAGCCTCAAAAACAACTCGGCTGTTGATAGGGAATATGCAGAAAAGATGGTGGAGAGTTCTATTCCAGATCTTCCTGATCGGAAATGCAAGGTTTATTTTCTTCATGGCGATATGGCTGAATCCGAGGTTCATTCACTTTATAAACATCCAAAGATTAAGGCGCTCGTTTCTTTAACACACGGAGAGGGGTTCGGTCTTCCTTTGTTTGAGGCTGCTTACAGTGGCCTCCCGATCATTGCCCCCGGGTGGTCTGGTCAAACTGATTTCCTATATGCTCCGTTTAATTCAACGGCCAAAAAGAAGAAGAAAAAGAAGAAGGCCTTATTTGCTGACGTTGATTATACGATCGGCCCTATTCCACAGGAAGCAGTTTGGCCGGGAGTTCTAGAAAAGGAAACTATGTGGTGTTTTCCTACGGAAGGATCATTCAAGCTTCGCATGCGACAGGTAAGGAAAAATTACGATAAATGGTTGAAGAAGGCAGAACAACTGCAAGAGTGGGTGAGTGAAGAGTTTGAAGCCGATAAAATATATGATAAATTGTCCGCTACAATTGCACCAGCCCTAACTGCCGAAGAAATTAATCTGCGTAACGAGATAGAAGAAATGTTTAAAGAGCTTAATGAATAAATATGTTTTTGTATCTGATTATTTTATTGAGGATTTTATAGGAGGCGCAGAATTAACTAGTGATGCTATTTTACAAGCTTGCTCTTCTTATAAAACAATTCGTTCTGCTGAATTGACCAAAGAAAAAATAGAAAAATATAAAAATTGTTTTTGGATATTTGGAAACATAGCTGCCGCCAAAGAGGAGATGCTCTTATCCGCGGCTAAAAACTTAAATTATTGTGTGTTAGAATACGATTATAAGTATTGTAAATATCGTTCACCAGAAAAACATGCCTTTTTTGAAAAGAAATGCGACTGCCATATTCAACGCTCCGGCAAGATAATTTCTATTTTCTTTGCCTCAGCCAAAGTTTTGTGGTTTATGTCGACTAAGCAGAAAGAACATTATGAGAAAATGTTTTTATTTTTAAAAAAACAAAACTCTTTTGTATTAAGCTCGGTCTTTGACAAACCCACTTTAAGTTTATTAAAAAATCTCAAAGCTAAAAAGAACAATAAATGGCTCATTGTTAAGTCTGGATCGTGGATTAAGGGTACTCGGGAGGCCATCGAACATGCAAGACAGAACAAATTAGAATATTTTTTGGCAGAAAAGCTTCCATATAAAGAGATGCTAAAAGCCCTTGCCGTGTGTAAGGGCTTAATTTTTCTGCCACCTGGAAAAGATACTTGTCCAAGATTGGTAATTGAAGCAAAATTGCTAGATTGCGAATTGATAATAAATGAAAATGTACAGCATTCAACAGAGTCATGGTTTAGTAATAAAGAAGATATTTTTAAATATTTAGAAAATCGCCCACAGTTTTTTTGGCAGGAAGTAGAAAAGTGTTTAAATGTGTAAAATTTTAATTACCGGTGCTTCTGGCTTCTTGGGGCGTAATTTAATTGATTTTTTTATAAGAGAAACAGAACATAAAATAGTATCTATGAGCAGGTCGAATGTCTCTCCTTTTTTTGTTTCCGATAGGGTTAAAACCATTAGTTATGATCTAAAAAAGCCAATTAATAAAAAAGTTGCTACAGAAATTGGAAAGATTGATTATATAATTCACCTGGCCGCGCTAACACAAGCGAAGGAAAGTGTTAATAGGCCCATAGATTATGTCATGAATAATATTGTAGGTACGGCAAATTTATTAGAATTTGCGCGCCATAACGCTAAGGATTTAAGGCAATTTTTGTATTTTAGTACTGCTGAAATTTTTGGACATTCTTTGCCTGGCGTTGTTCTTAAGGAAGACCAGTTTCCTGACCCACGAAGTCCGTATGCTGCCACAAAGTTAGCAGCCCAAGAACTTTGTATGTCGTATATGAATACATATGGCCTTCCAATAATTATAACTTATGCCATGAATGTTTTTGGGCCCTATCAGTCAGAAGAAAAATTTATACCCTTGTTGAATAAGAAAATATCGAAAGAAGAAAAAGTATTAATATATTTAAACGCCGAGAAGTCAGGCCCGAAGAAAAGAAACTATTTGTATGTTGAAGATTTATGTAATGCAATACACTTTTTAAACAATCATGGTGTGCCTGGCGAAAAATATAATATTGCCTCTACGGAAGAAAGTGATAATTTAAAAATAGCACAGTTGATATCTAAATTATTAGGTAAAAAATTAAACTATGAATTAGTTGAGCAAGAACAAGATTTCTTAACTCTTCCTCTCCTGAGTGGTGAGAAGTTACAAAAATTGGGTTGGCGTCATAAGAAAGCTTTTGAAGAAGGCCTGAAAGAATTGATTGAGACGGGAAAAGAATGAAAAATACAGTTGATGAAATCCATTTTAAAATTATTATCCCTTCTTACAATAACGAGAAGTGGCTGCGCTTGTGTATAAGAAGCGTTAAGCTACAAAATTATAACAACTATCAGTGTATAATCACCGATGATCATTCGAGCGATAAGAGCGTAAAAATCATAAAAGAAGAGATTAATAAAAATTCAAAATTTGTACTCGTAGAAAACAAAGAACAGAAGTTAGCGTTAAGAAACATCTACGAAGCGATTATTCTTTCCGATCCAGCTAACGAGGATGTGATAATAACATTAGATGGTGATGATTGGTTTGCTACGAAAAATGTATTGAAGACTTTAAATAAAAGATATAGAGAAGAAAAGTGTTGGCTTACTTATGGAAGCTATATGGAATATCCATCGATGACAAGGGGCAAGTTTTCTAAACAAATACCAAAAGAAATAATAGATTCAAATTCATTTAGAGAATCAAGTTGGATGAGTTCTCATTTGAGAACTTTTAAATTCAAATTATGGAAGAGAATAAAGAAAGAGGATTTCTTAGAAGATGATGGCCGGTTTTGTGATGGGGCTTGGGATATGATTTTTATGTTTCCTATGTTAGAAATGGGCAGACATCGATGCGCGTATATTGAAGACATTTTACACATATACAACAGAACCAATCCTTTAAATGAGGATAAGGTTGATCATCAGAAACTTATAAGATCAGAAATGATGATCAGGGCTAAAGAAAAGTACAAAGAGGCGACGGATGATAACTAGCTATCTACAGGGTGGTCTTGGAAACCAATTATTTCAAATTGCCGCAGCCCTTTCTCTGGCTAAGGACAACGCCGCCGAGCCAGTTTTTGATGTGAACATGCATGACCTACCAAAACAAGGAAGAAAAAGCAAGAATTATTTAAAAAACATATTTAGGAATCTAAATTTTTCTTCTAATTTACCAATAAAATACATTTATCATGAACCGCATTTTCATTATAAAAAGATAGAGTATGCGCCCGGCTTGTGTTTGACGGGCTACTTTCAATCAGAGAAATATTTTAAGAAGAACGCCGACTACATCAGGGAGGTTTTTTCCATTGACAAAAACACCCACGCCGCGATTAGAGAAAAATATGAAAAAGATTTGGAGAAAAATCCAATAGCAGTCCATGTTAGAAGAGGCGATTATCTTCAGTTTAGTGACACTCACCCGCCATGCCCGCTTGAATATTATAAACTTGCCATGGCAAGTTTCCCAGAAGCTACTACTTTTTTGTTATTTAGTGATGATATATCTTGGTGCAAAGAAAACTTTTTACAAGATAATGTTGTCTTCATAGAAAAAAATGAGGATATAGTAGATTTTTACTTGATTTCTTTGTGTAATGGTGTTATACTATCTAATAGTAGTTTTAGTTGGTGGGCCGCCTGGCTGAATTACAACGAGAACAAAAGAATTATAGCGCCAAGAAGGTGGTTTGGAGAAGGTGTGCCACACAACACAAGAGATTTAATTCCAAATCAGTGGGAGAGAATGTGATTGATAACGAATTAGATAAGATACTGTCTTTGGTTGAATTATACATAAGAAATAAACAGGCAGAAAAGACATGGACCCCGGGCAAAGATTGGGTCTATTATGCCGGCCCCTATTTTGACAGTAAAGAGTATGTTAATGGAATTAGTTCTTTATTAAATGGTTGGCTTGTACTTGGTAAAGAAGGCAGGACTTTTGAAAAAAGATTCTCAGGACTCTTAGGAAAGGAAAGAGGACTACTGACTAATAGTGGTTCTAGCGCCAACCTTCTTATGATGGCCGCCCTGGCATCAAAAACTCTCAATAATTTTCCGAAGGGAACAAAAGTGTTAACTCCAATCGCCGGGTTCCCAACAACAATCAACCCAATATTTCAATTGGGATTTGAACCAGTATTTGTTGATATTGAACTTCCCAGCCTTAACTTGGATATTGATCAGGCAGAAAAGGCGCTACAAGAGCACGACATCAAAATTATAACCTTTGCTCATGTCTTGGGAAACCCTCCGAACATGGATCGCATAATGGAATTGGTGGAAAAATATAATTTGATCCTTCTGGAAGATTGTTGTGATGCTTTGGCTGGTACCTACGACGGAAAACCCCTTGGTTCTTTCGGAGACATGGCTAGCTGCTCTTTTTATCCCGCACATCATATTACCATGGGAGAGGGGGGCTTTGTTGCCGTCAAAGATTGCCTCCAAGAAAAAGTGGTAAGAAGCCTAAGAGATTGGGGTCGCGGATGTTATTGTGTTGGAGAAAAGGCCAGCATATCTAAGTCCGGCGCGTGTGGGAAAAGATTCTCTTGTTGGCTTGACTCGATGCCAAACAGAGTATTTGACCATAAGTATGTTTATACTGAAATTGGATATAACTTAAAGCCTATTGAATTGCAGGCTGCAATAGGCTTGGCCCAGTTGGACAAGGTTGATGAAATTAAGATTCTTCGTAACGAAAATTTTGATAATTTATTTAAGATTTTTAAAAAATATGAGCAGTTTTTTCACCTTCCAGTCGCAACTGAGAAGTCAGACCCCAATTGGTTTGCTTTCCCTTTAACTATTAGGAAAGACTGCCCCTTTACGAGAGATCAATTTACTACTTTTTTGGAAACTAAAAAAATACAAACTAGAACTTATTTTGGAGGAAATGTAATGCTACAACCGGCATATTTACATCTCGCTAATACAGGTGACATTATCAAGAAATATCCCGTTGCTAGAAAGGTCACGACCGATACTTTCTTTCTGGGTACCTCACCGGTTATAACGAAAGAAAAAATTGAATATATAGAGACAATTGTTGATTTGTTTATGGAGGAGACATCATGATATCTATAGCGATGCCGACCTATGAATCATTCGGCCGCGGCCACGAGTTTTTAGAATTCCAATTTCAGAAGTTTCTAAAACAGACATACAAAGACTTTGAAGTTGTTATTTCAGATCATAGCAAGAATGACGACATTGAGGCTTTGTGCAATGAATATATTCCGAGGCTCGATATTAATTATATGAGAAATGAAGAGAACCGCGGAAACTTTACCGATAACACCAACAGGGCAATGAGGAGATGCAAGGGAGATATTATTAAAGTACTCTTTCAAGATGATTTCTTGTGGGACAAACACAGCCTAGAAAAGATCAATGATGCATTCGTTGATGGCACCATGTGGCTCGTGACATCTTGTGAACATACACATGATGGGATCAATTTTCACCGCCTCCATAGGCCCAGATATAACGAGAAAATATATACGGGAAATAACACAATAGGAAATCCAAGTGTACTTTCAGTTAGAAGATGTGACGATATGCTATTTTTTGATGAAAGAATGATTTGGACAGTTGATATCGATTACTACAAGAGGTTGCATGATAAATATGGTCCTCCTCTTATTTTAGATGAAGTAACAGTGGCAATACGTTTGTGGGATAAACAAATGACTCACCTGATTTCTCCACGAATTAAACAAATAGAAGTCGAGCGCTCGATCAGAAAACATGAACAAACTTAAATTAGACAATATAACTTTATTAGCATTAGGATCTACTCAAATTGATGAGAACCTGATGGCCCTTAAATACAGCGCTAAAAATATCGATTTCGGCTCCGTCAAATTTATTTCGCATAAGCGCCCCGAAAAACTCCCAAACGACATTCAATTTGAAAAGTTTAAAGGCTTTGAAAATATTTCCTTTAAGGAGTTTAGTTATTACTGTATATACAAGTTGGTAGAGCACGTAGATACAGAATATATGTTAATGGTCCAGCCGGATGGTTTTGTTATAAACCCAGATAAATGGACAGATGAATTCCTAGATTGGGATTATATCGGCGCGCCGTGGCCAATTCGTGATGATGCCTATATAGATCCGTTCGGAAACCACCACAGGGTCGGCAATGGCGGCTTCACCTTGAGAAGTAGAAAGGTTTTAGAAGTCCCACAAATTGAAGATATACCATTTGAGGTAAATCAGGGAACATTTTATAAACACATGAACGCCGGTGCATACAACGAAGACGGGAACATATGTGTACACAATAGGCATTTATTCGAAAAACACGGCGTTCGCTTTGCACCGGTGGAATTGGCAGCTAAATTTTCACAGGAACTGCCGGTGCCAGAAGCAGAGGGGGTGCGCCCCTTTGGGTTCCACCGATATATGCCAGGCACCATGGGCAGGTTCAATTTTAATAATTACAGGGAAAAGAATGAAAACAATTAAAGATAATTTTCTGGTAGTTAACCAATATAACTATGACATATCATGGGTTGAAAAATATACTGATAATTATATTATTTATGATAAAGGCGATACCGAAATAGAAGGGGATAAAGTAATTAAGCTTCCCAATGTAGGTCACAACATTCATACATACTTTCATCATATAATAGAAAATTATGATAATCTAGATGATGTAACAATCTTTGTAAAGGGAGATGTGTTTCCTCGTCATTGTAAAGAAGACAAATTCGCGAAGCTTATAAACAATAAAGAGTTTACGCCCCTAGAGTCATATGATCATGTCGACACCTCTGCCAATAGCGCCATGAGGCTAGATAGCGATGGTGGATATATGGAAATAAACAACAGTTGGTATGTTCCTCACCATGTGCACCGACATTTCAGTAATTATAATGTTTTTCTGAATACTATTTTTGTTAACCCACAGTTTCCTCCGTGGGTACGATTCGCCCCAGCAGCAAACTATATTGTTCCAAAAGAAAATATTTTAAAATACGAAAAGAGATTTTATCAAAAATTAAACAGTTTTATAGATTACGACGCCTCTCCGCTGGAATGTGCGGGGCGCCAGAAGATTCCTGCCGAGTGTCACATCATAGAGAGGGCTCTGTATACTATTTGGAACAGTGATTACAAAGTTAGAGAGGAAATTTATAAATGATAGTAAATGAATTATACAATGGTTCTGGGATAGGAAAAAATAGGATGCGAGTGGAACCGACGCTAATTAACAAGGAGATCTATAAATGAATGTACTGATAGCCTCAATGGGAAGAACTGGGAGTATGTTGATATATACAATGGTGAAATTAATTCCGCACGTAAATGCAAAGCATTGTCATTTTTTCGACGAAGGGACCAAAGAGTGGGCAGATGTTATTTTATCTACAAAAAGAGATATGCGGGAGCAAATGGGCTCGCTCAAGCGTTATCTTAAAGTCGATCGTCAATTGAGAAATCCTAATGACGGGTACACAACAGGATTCTCAGTGGCCGCCCCCACCACTCGCGATCAAGATAATAAATATATTTGTTGTGATATTAAACAAGAAATTGAGGTGGCTCTTAAAAATTATAATCTATGGAAACCTCATGTGAAGGCCGAATTTATATTGGAAGATTGGTTCACGGCGCCGGAAAAGTATATAACTCAGTTGACAAGCTTTTTTAATTTGAATGTAACCACCGATGAGATTATAAAACTTAAAAATCACCACACTACTCATAGTGTTCCTGGTACCCCCGGAGTGCCCCACATCACCAAAAAAGATAATTTACTAAATTACAAAGAAACTTTAACTCCGGAAGAGATTGAAATAATTTATCATTTATTTGATACTAAATACAAAGATGTGAAAAATAATCACTTATATCTAGAAGAATATTTAACGGGAAAGTAATGATAGTAAATGAGTTATACAATGGTTCTGGGATAGGAAACCAATTGTGGAGATATACTGTTACAAGAGTAATTGCCTTAAACAATGGTTATGAATATGGTATAATGAATCCACAAAAGTTTAAGGCCGCAGGGATAATGAATTTAGATTTTGGCAGAGAGGTCATAGGTGGCGAAGGTCCCGAAGGCGGCCCCCCAATTTCATTGCCAGAGGGCATTGAGAGATATTATGAGGAAAGATCGCTAATCCACCCAACTTTTAATTGTGATTGTCGCCTCTACGATCCGCATCTCGCCAACATTCCAGACAATACAAAGATAGATGGCAACATGGAATCTGAAAAATACCTTGAAGGCAGAAAGGGCGAAGTTAGAGAATGGCTTAGAGTGAGAGATGACAAACAAATATATGCCCTCTCAAAGAAAGATATTTGCATATTGGCATTCCGCGGAGGTGAATATGTCCCCATCAGTGACTTGTTTCTGCCACAAACATATTGGCACAATGCTATGAAAATAATGAAGCAGCGAAATCCAAATATGCAATTTAAAGTCGTTACTGACGACCCATTTACAGCCAAAAGAATGTTTCCCGATCTTTCTGTTTATCATTATAATGGAGAAATAGATTGGGTTCTTGTTAGAAATGCCAAAAATATTATTATGTCAAATTCTAGTTTTGCCTGGATTCCTACTTGGATTAATGATGAAATAATAAATGTCATCGGGCCAAAATATTGGTCTAGACACAATGTATCTGATGGTTTCTGGGCCCAGGGAGACTCTTTGACAAAAGGGTGGGAATATTTGGATAGAGATGGAAGTCTTTTTGCTTATGACGAATGCAAGAGAGAAAAAGACATGTACGAAGAATCGCATGCTGAGATTTATGGACCTAAAGGGGGTAAGTGATGGCGCCAAAAATTTATGATTGTTTCCCATTTTTCAATGAACTGGATCTTTTAGAAATAAGGCTAAATTATTTAGATCCAGTGGTTGACTATTTCGTGTTATGCGAATCTATAGTAACATTTTCTGGCATTTCAAAGAATTTGTTTTACGAGGACAACAAGGAACTTTTTAAGAGATTTGGGCACAAGATAATACATGTGGTGGTGGATGACACCCCTCCGGAACTAATCGGGGTCGATCCGTTTCGGACAGACCAGCATCAGAGGAATTCCGTCATAAAAGGATTAAAGGACTGCGACGACGACGATATAGTCATTACAAGCGACTTGGACGAATTTCCAAACATCGACAGAATTAAAAACCTTAAAGAGTTTTATGAGCCAGATGTTTTATTTCATCTGGCCCAAGGAATGTATTACTACTATTTTAATCTTAAAGAAACTTCCGGAAAACTTCTTTCTCACAGTGGGGAATTCGAAGGTGTCGTTGACAAAAAGTGGCTGGGAACGAAAATTTGTAACTATAGATTTTTAAAAGAACATGGAGTTGACAAATTAAGACACCCCCATATGAGAGAAAGCGGCGTACGAATTGATGACGGTGGTTGGCACTTCACATACGTCGGTAGCCACAAAGAAACAACGGCGAGACAAAGAGTATTATTAAAAATTGAATGCGCCGGCCACCAAGAATTTAACAATTCATTTTATAAGATAAATGCTGGTAAAAATATCGAAGGTAATAAAGATGTTTTTTTCAGAGATTCCAAATTTGAAGTTGTTGAGTTGGATAGCACTTTTCCAAAATACATTGTCGAGAACAAGGACAGATTTAAGCATTTGATAAAAGAGACAGAATAAAATGAAAAGATTTTTTGATGATATAATATTGTTTGCTCCCACGGTCTATGAAGATAATCGCGGTATGTTTTTTCAATCATATGACGAGAGCATCTCAAGATATATTAATGAAAATTTTGTTCAAGACAATCACTCTTACTCACATAAAAATGTAATAAGAGGTCTTCACTATCAATGGGATAAGCCAATGGGAAAACTTGTTAGAGTGGTGAGGGGCTCTGCAATTGATTATTTCGTTGATATTAGAAAAAATTCTCCAACATTTGGACAATACGATAGTGTTCTATTGAGCGCAGAAAACAATAAGATGATCTGGATTCCCGAAGGATTTGCCCACGGTTTTTTAAGCGCCGAAGACCACACAACTGTATTATATAAATGTACATCATATTATAATAAACTTGGAGAATCCGGCATCAATCCCTTCGATCCGGAAATCAACATTGATTGGCCAATTGATAGAAAAGATGCAATAATCTCCGAAAAAGATATGAATTCTCAATCATTTTCAGAATATTCTAAAGATATAAAATTTAATTTATTGGAGCGAAGATGAAATATATAGTTACCGGCGGCAGAGGCTTTATCGGAAGCCATTTTGTAGAAGAAGTTTTGAAGAGAGGAGATGTTGTTGTTGATATAGATAAAATGAACTATGCCTCGCATGAAACACTTCCGTGGGATGAGCATCCAAATTATACCTTTCTTAAGGCCGACATAAGTGAAATAACACATTTGCCCTCTTGCGATGTGTTGGTTAATTTTGCCGCGGAAAGCCATGTTGACAACTCCATCAACGATACGCATCCATTTATTAAAAGTAATGTTTTAGGTGTTCATAATCTTTTGGAGCTTGTAAGGGGGAAGCCTACATATGCTCGACCTTTGTTTTTTCATATTAGCACCGATGAAGTTTATGGCGATAGAATGGAGGGATCATTTGAGGAAAACGATAAATTAACTCCAAGCAATCCTTATTCCGCCACCAAGGCTGCCGCAGAAATGTTGGTACTGTCATATGCCAGGACATATAACATAGATTTCATTATCTCTAGAAGTGCTAATAATTATGGCTCTAGACAATATGAAGAAAAATTGATTTCGAAATCAATTACCAGCTTAAAAGAAAACAAGAAGATTCCAATTCATGGCGATGGAAGCTACATCAGAGATTGGACTTATGTTAAAGATAATGTGGACGGGATCCTAGCAATCATAAACGACGGCTCAAAAAATGAAATTTATAATATTGCTGCTGAGAACCATATGACAAACTTAGAAGTTGTTTCTTCCGTTTTAGATTGGTTTGATAAAGATGAGACTAGTTTAGTGTTTGTTGAAAATCGGTGGGGCCAAGATTTAAGATATTCAATTAGTGCTAAAAAATTAAGAAACATTGGATGGACGCCAAAACATCCAAAAGGACTATATAAGTGGTTCTAGAAAACATTTTTTTGACAGGAGGTTCGGGCACTCTAGGATCAGAACTAATTAAACAATCTAAGAGGTTTGGGATTAATTTTATTGCACCAAGCTCAAAAGAGTGCGATATCACAAATCCAATTTCTGTTTTAGAAAATTTGCGACAATTTAGCGGAAACATTGTTGTTCATGCTGCTGCTTTAACCGACGTTAAAGGAATTCAAGTATCACCTATACAAGCAATTGGTGTCAACGTTTTGGGGACAGTAAATGTGATAAAAAGTTGTCAGCAACTTGGTAAAAAATTAGTGTTTGTGTCGACAGATTATGTCTTTGACGGAAATAAAGGAAACTATGCTGTAGACGATCCGATCAACCCTATATCAAAATATGCCAAAACCAAGGCCGCGGCCGAGTTGTTGGTTAGAATGATAGAAAAATCTCTTGTTATCCGAACTAGTTTTTTTGGTTATAGTTTTCCATACGACAAGGCGGCCACAGATCAATGGAGTTCAAAAGATTATGTTGATGTCATCGCGCCACTAATTTTGGATGTCTTGAAGAAAGATAAAACTGGGATTGTTCACGTCGGCACTGAGAGAGCTACTACATACGAGAAAGCAAAAAGAAGAAAACCGGACGTAGAGAAGGCCACATTACAGGAGATAGGATTTGGAATCCCAAGGGACATTAGTTTAAGGAGATAATATGACAAGAATATATTGTGAAAATTTTTAAGGAGTAAGAATGAAAAAAATATTAGTTTGTGGCGCCGGCGGCTTTATCGGCGGAGCAATGATGAAGAGACTCAAATCTGAAGGATATTGGGTTAGAGGCGTGGATTTAAAAGAACACGAGTTTTTTGATGCCCACAAGGTTGCTGATGAATTTATTATAGGAGATTTGCGTGTTCCGGGGGTCTGCGATAGGGTTGTAACGGCCGATATTGATGAAATTTATCAATTCGCAGCAGATATGGGCGGCGCCGGCTTCGTCTTCACCGGTGAAAATGACGCCGATATTATGCACAATTCGGCAATGATCAACTTAAACATTGCCGAACAGTGTGTTAAAAAGAAAATAAAGAGAGTATTTTACTCTTCGTCCGCATGTATGTACCCAGAACACAATCAATTGGATCCGGATAACCCAAATTGTGTAGAAGATTCAGCATATCCAGCAGCACCCGACAGTGAATACGGGTGGGAAAAACTGTTTAGTGAGCGGTTGTGGTTAGCGTTTGCTAGAAACTATAGTCTCACAGTTAGAATTGCGCGCTATCACAACATCTTCGGACCCGAGGGAACATGGGATGGTGGCCGCGAAAAGGCACCAGCAGCTTTTTGTAGGAAAGTGGCCAGAGCCCCTGAAGGGGGTGAGATAGAAGTGTGGGGCCCCGGCACTCAGACGCGCTCTTTCTTATATATCGATGAATGTATAGAAGCAACTCGTCGATTGATGGGGTCTGCTTTTGAAGAACCAGTGAATATTGGTTCTGAAGAAATGATAACAATCAATGATTTTGCGCAAATGGCTATTGATATTTCTGGAAAAAATATTACAATAAACAATATAGATGGAGAAGAGTTTATCTCTAAATATGGCCATCCATGCCCGATAGGAGTGAATGGTAGAAATTCCGATAATACGCTTTATGAACAAAAGATAGGTTGGAAGGTTTCTCGTCCTCTTCTAGAGGGCATGGAAAAAACATATTTGTGGATCGAAAAACAAATTAATAAAGGATTTAAAAAATGAGTGAAGTAAAAGACATGCACCTGGCTGATCAGGCTATGGGCGCCCTAATGATGGCCTTACAAAAGTCGTTAATGGAGCAGTCAGACATTGTTCCCGTATTGAAGGGCTTTAAGTTTCGTTTATCAGAGGAGGGACTAGTAGTAATGAACCCTCCTTTGGTCAAACTAAATGAAGATTTAGAAGAAAATTAGGAGGAACGCCGTGCCGCGCTATATTTATAGATGCGATGTCTGTAAAAAGTATTTCGAAGTCTCTCATTCTATCTCTAAAAAATTAACTGACTGTAAGTGTGG
>Ga0098061_1001064_pt1 | contig 13350 bp, 7 predicted proteins | sample 22_taG_FD_92579 | JGI IMG/M metagenome (GOLD analysis project Ga0098061, IMG submission 92579) | Marine viral communities from the Subarctic Pacific Ocean - 22_ETSP_OMZ_AT15343 metaG | ecosystem: Environmental > Aquatic > Marine > Oceanic | place: Subarctic Pacific Ocean | collected 2015-01-20 | reverse complement strand
GGTTAAAGAAATAAATTCTTCTGGAAGCGTGACGATGATCTTTTCTTCTTCCGGCTTTTCCAGATCGGACATGTCAACAATACCGCAAAGTGTTTTCCACTCAGAGCGGTTTTTTGGTTTTCCATAAGATGAAACAAGGTGCGAGACACTGCGACCGTTATAGTCGCAGACCCAACACTTGAAAACATTCTTGTCAAAATTTATCGAAAACTTTGGCTTGTGGTGTTTGCAGCGGGGGCAATAAAAAAGAAACTCATCTTTTGATTTGGAATAAGATCCAAGGAAATCTTCAATTATTCTAACTTTTCTTTCAGACATTCAAAACCTGCTCTCGCAATTATTAAGGAATCAGCCTGGTCATAACAATATGGCTTTGGCTTACCTGTTCTTCCATACTCTACAGTAAAGTGGGGTTCGTTGTCAATAAGAAAATTCATAACCTGCTCTTTTGCCTTGGTTCCTCTTTTAATAGTAATTCCACATTTCTTTCTTGCGGAGATGGCAGGGATGTATTCTGGGGTTATATCAAATGCTTCATAGCATAGCCAAGATACAATGCCGTTGAACTTTGATAAAGTTGCGATGGTGTGAGAAGATGACTTTCCCATCATAAACATATTAAGCGCGGGCTCAATAAAAATATTCTCAAATGGATAAGAGTCTTTTAGTTTATTTAATTTATCTTTTATGTGGAGGGCTTTGGAAAAGAGATCGGTGAAGTGATTTTTATTTCTTGTATCCCAGTGACCTATCTCTGCGATTTGTCCGTTATTCAAAAGAACAGTATATCCCGTAATGCTCGTGGATATATCAAGTCCCAAAATCATAATTCTATTATACTAGAAGTCGAGTTTAAGTTTAAATGTAAAGTCATCAATCTCTCTTTTGCGAATCGGAGTAGGAAGATTGGCGATGGCAATAAGGTTCTTATATTCATCATAGATGCCGACTTTACTAATGTAGGTGGTCTTACTGAATGAGCCCGTGGGGTCAATGAAGTTTGTTTTTACTATATTCTTTATAGACACACTCGAATTTTCTGAGTATTGAGTGGAGCTAGTTATTGGGCTATTGATTGTGCCGCTTTGTCCGAATTTTAAATATGTAGGATTATTTGAGAAGTTTAGTTGTGACTTTGATGCATGGGCGAACATTGTCATTGTGGGTACATAATTGGTTCCACTAAAAGAAAGATCATAACTAGAATATGGAGTGCCCACTGATCCTGTATATGCAAAATCTATCCATCGCGGATTTGTGTTTCCGGCTAGACCATAGTCTTCGGTATGACTAGAATCTAAATCCCAACTTCCAGTAAGAATTATGAATCCCTCATCATACATTACCACTCCCGCAACACTACCAGAGTCAGCGCCGGAACTTGAAAGAGATTGCCTCAATTCTCCGTTTCTTATATCATCAGTAAGTTCACCAATTAGGGTGCCCGAAACATAAAATTTTAAAGAGCAAGTCCCTTTCTTTATTGATGAGCCATAAAAAATAGAAGGAACACTTATTATCTTCAACTCTTGAGTCCCTTTGTTTCCTAGGCTAGAACTGAACAAATAGGCTGGGCTATAAACTGAATTACGATTTAAGGAATTTTTGAGAGCATCACGAAAATATCTACATGATGATCCTGTGATGTTTGTTCCAAAGCGATCAAAGGATAAATTAGCAGACAAGGGGTAACTGCCAGTTATAGTATCACCATAGGCAAAGTCGTTATTGTAATTCGTGGTTGATACAGTTTTGAATGAGGTACGGCTTCCTTCTTTGGTTATAAAGGGATAAATAAGGTTGCCTGATGGTCTATCGACATTTAATTCATATAAACTAATATTTCCCGCTGGTACATTGAGAATGTTTGTACTACTAAGATCTCCGACATATTGAGTATTGTTGTTGTATATAACAACGCCATCGTAAATATTAAAATTTAAAGATGGATAAGTTTTTATACGATTGTAAAACAGCTCATTTTTTTCAAATTTATAAAATGGCATTACTATTGGTAATTAGTTTGTAACTAATAATCCAATCGAACACGTACAACCATTTCATTTGTTGGATCTTTTTTCAAAGGCTCGCTGACTTTTGCAACTGCGAGCAATTCATTATCTGCTGAATACAAGCCCACAGTAGTCATATATGAAACTGGTGCATCCAATTGGTTGTTTTTTACTCTTATTTCGCTTTGGCTCAAATACGATGGATTGGCACTATAATTAAAATCAGTATTGTTCAATCTACAAAAATGAATTGTTGAATTTAATTCGGTGGTATTATTAAATGACATGTCATAAATTCGATGACGCAAAGCATCAGCACACCCTGAAATTGATGTGCCCGTTAGTGCTCCGGTAAGTGTGGTGGATGCCCCATCAGATAAATAAACCGCGTCCGATCCCAAAACTCCATTTTCTACGCCGATGCCTTGAAAAACAGATGAAGATAAAACCGCGATACCTGCTTGATAAAAGACAAGACCAACGCTTCCGCTTCCTGCGCTTCCTGAATATGCTCCGCCAAGCGAACAACTTAAAATTCCATATTCCCCTGCTGCTGAATTTACTTTATATGAGGTATTTGCACCAGCATCGGTTATTGTTAAGAGAGATTCCATTGGTGCTGAATAGACTGAGTGAGCCCCCAATTTAAGAGAAAAGCTTCCTTTCTTGATTTCATCCTTTTGAAGAAGTCGGGCGAAATTAATAAAGATGGCATCATCCATTTTATCAGTTGTAGTACCGGCTAGATCTCCGTCTCTATCAAACTTAATGACATTCCCAGATGAGTCATAGCCCATAAGCACAGCAGCCATTTGATTATACATATTAATCTTTTTGGCTTGCTGGACTGTCGTAGAAGCTGACAAGGCTGAATCATTAGAAATTCCAACCGTCAAATCATAAATATGATTTGCAGAAGAACTAAGATATGGATAGTCGTAAACGCTCTGAAACATTCCATGGGCGTAGTTTTTTATATTTCCGCCATTTGGAAATGTGCCATAGGTTCCCGAAGCAAGCGCACCCGTCAGAGGAATTGCTTCGTGTAAAAGTGTGCGTGTACTTTTTATATCATTATTTAAAAAAGTTTTGAAAACTGTAGCCATTATTTATTATCCTTCTTATGCATTCTGTTTTACAAACCTAATTGGTATGCTCAAACTATACCCAGTTGTTGCTCCGGTTATTTTTACATTGGTATCAATATAGCTGTAAGTTTCTCCCCCAGAAGTATCAAACCCCCAAGTTCCAGCATCCGAAAAAGTGTTTCCAATAGTGGTAAATAAATAGTCGCTGGTTATAATCTCAAGTGTGGATTGAATTTTGAGTAACAAGGCTGTTCCTTGTGGGCCCGCTATCGTCAATCCTCCTGGTAAAGTCGTGGTGTTTGCAGTAACATTTTGGTATCCCAAAGTATCACTAGACTTTATGGACTGAACGACGGTTGGACTTGCAGCCTGAGAAAAATAATAGCTTGCAATATTATCATCATCTATAAATGAAACCTGCTGAGTGGTATTATAAGTATCTACTATTGTTCCTAGTCTGCTATCAATTTCCACAATATATTGAGTTTCAAGCAAGTCCTGATCTAAATCAAACCTCCACCCTAGCGCAGTATTATCAATTCCTTGATCGATTCTAATATGATTAGTATTCGCGCTAGGATCTTGACCATTCCAAACACCATCTATTGCGTTGTTTCTACTGTTAAACGTAGTGTCCGTAGTACACACGATATATCCATTATTGTTGGCGTTAGTGAGGCTAGTATTGTTGATTGCTTGATTATTGATCTTCATTATAGGCAAATACAAAAGATTTGTCCTCGGGATAGATAATAGCTTGCTATTCATCGTTGAGGTATTGTTTGTAAATGCTTCAAGAACTGGTGTTTGTAAAATCTCTAAATCATAATATGCTGAACCGCTTGAGTGGTTTTTATTATAGAGAGCATAATTTATCTCATCATCCCCCAAAGCAAATTTTACAATCTTAAAAGAACCGTCGCCTTTTGCTAATCTATATCGTCCCGTATCCGTTAAAACTGCGTCCAATATAATATCGCCGCTATTGTCAAGAAATGCCATAATCTTCTCCCATTACTAATAAATAGTTTCCTTTTTTATTTCAAGCCTCATTCTTCTCTATCATCTCTTATGTGGGGGGTGCTATTGAAATTTAAGTTAAAATCAATCTTCTTCCCAGATTTTTTTGAATGAATCCTTATTTTATATTTTTTGCCTACCCCACTCGCATCCCACATAGATTCGCCTGGATTGTGGAACTGCGTTTGTGCCTCCAAGTCTGGTATTATTATGGGTGTTGCGGTTTGACGTGCTACCCAATTACTCAATTTTTCTTCATCAATAAACTTTTGTTGAATAGCCGGATTTATTTGCAAAAACTTCTTAAATCCTTTTTGCGTTTTTTTCTTTTTGCCCTTATCCATATCTATAATTTTTGAGACTACATAATAAAATTCATCTTGAGTTACAATCTCGCATTCATAAACTTCAGTTGGATTAGAAACCCTTCCGTGTATGTCTCTGGCCCTACAGGTATAATAATATTTTCTATTGGGCTGCACTCGATCCACATATGATCTGCGCGGTAAGCTTCGCTCGCCTGTGATTATTTTTCGTTCTGCTTGATCGAAATCACTATACTGTGTTGGTCTTTTATCTAATCTAAAAATTTCAAATTCATTAACTGGATCATCACTTTTGAAGTGGATGTCTTTTAGAAGGTCTGATGGCTCTAACTCGGGGTAATCTTCAGGCAAGATTCTCACAGGTTTTTGATAGTAATCACCAATTCCACCGTTCAGCCAAATAAGAATTTTATTATCAACTCCGCGATAGGGAATTATCTTAACATTTGGTGGCACTGGTGGGCTATCAATTACAGCAATTCCTTTTGGACTGTCCCAGGTTGTGTCGTAGATTGGGATCTCAATTAGTTTGATGCAGGGTTTGTTTTTCACACAGATTTTAGCCCACAAGTCATCATCTGTAAGAGTGGTTAGGCTTGTGCCTGGTCGTGTCGCGTTGGCATTCCACAAATAATTATACTCGTTTCCAATAACCATTTGGTATGCCAAAATTCTATATCGATAAGGTTGCCCATATTTAACCTGAGTATCCACATAGTTCAGTACATCAATTTGACTACTATTTGGAAACCAAACAAATTGTTTGTCGTCAGCATTAGTGCTAGCTACAAATTCACCTGACACTTCATCAATCGAGCCTGGTGTTTTTTCGATACAATATAAAAGTGTTTCTGAGTATGCCTCCATCCTGCCTGATTTAGCCCCAGGAATATTATTCCTCAACAAATCTACAAACGACCGAAATTTGCTCTCAATAAAGGGCTCCGCAGTTAGCTTGAGGGAGTTCATCATTAATTGATAAAAAACTGCATACGAAGGGTTCATAATTTGTGATTCCTCCATCACAGCATTTGGACCCATGAAGACAGAGTTTGTTGAAGTTCCTAGAATGCTGATCCATTCATCAGTCAAAGTATTGGATGTGTTTGGATCATTTAGCAAAGAGTCCAGGAACACGCCCAAATCTAAAATCCTAAGATTTTGATATGTGCTCTCTAGTTCAGTTTTAGTTGGTGACTCCCAATCATAAATTCCATATTGTACGCCGGTAGTTGGGGCGTTAGCAATCCGGTCTGATGCCCACGTTGTCAATACTGAAGTTAAGTTATACGTTGCCAACATGTCCGAAAACCTAGTATGAATATCAGTTGAAAACTTGATTGTTACGTTCATCGGAAATTGATTCTCTATTCCAATTTCCCTATCAAGAAGATCCAAATTATTTATTGGAAAAAATATATTTTTATAGGTGTTGAATCTTCCACCTTGAATTTTCTGCGAAACTGTGCGTGGGTCATAGGTCAATACATTTCCAAATTTTTGAAAATATTGCCCCTCGTCTGATTCACCAATTTTCTCTCCCGCCGAATTAAGGATGTCCTCATATATTCCCTCAATTTCTCCGTCCAAAGTTATGTTACGCATGAAAGGAGAAACTGAAGCACCGCCCCGATCCAGAATTTGAGAATCTAGTTCAGAAGCAAAAGAATAAACATTAGGCAAAACATATGTATAAAGTGGCTCAAGACTGTTTCCCAGGCGCTCATCATCATAATTTTCAATACCTTCTTCATATTGTTTTACATAAAAATTATATTTAGGCTTTATATCCACAAAAGTTGGTCGGATGGAATTTCCAATTGGATCATCTTCTATTTCAGATAAAGGAACTGGCCAATCCATTCTTAGTGAATAATCATAAAACGTCTTATCGTTGAACCCACTAGCGACATAAGTGCGCCAGTCATCGGCGTTCTTCATCCAATCGGGGGCGTTAGGAAAGGCTGCTGGGTCAAACGTGGGGCTTGCTGTGGCTCCAAACGTGGGAGTTATTCCAAAATCTTGTATTGTTTGAAAGCTAGTTAAATAAGATGCGTTCTGTGCTCGCGCTGCTTGAGTTGAGGTAGGAGTACCAAAAGCTGCCAAGAACGAGTTTGGCTGATAAACATTTGCTATTTCAAAAATTGTCCCGGCGCTATTCCAAGAACCCGGTCGTAATGGTGCGTTGGCATATAGAGGAAGGTTGATTCCGTTTCGACCCCAACTAAAATTCCCCTCTACATTTAGAAAACTCGCGTTCATCGCAGTACGAAAAACATCCACATTTGTTCCTGAAAAGGGAGGGTGCTTGCCCGATAGATCCGCGTTCGATTCCGGGGGGCTGATCGCAAATTCTGCGCCGCCCCAAGGAGCCGAGGATGAGTGTGCCAGTTGAAATATTTTTTTAAAGCTAGTCATTATTTTATGTCACCATTATAAAGTATTCATCATAGGTGGGTAAGTCATAGTTTTTGTTTCGATCAACCAGATATTTTTCATTTACATACGGCATAATGCGGCAAAGGTAAGAGCGCCCAGATGTAACAGCCGCGTCCTTATATGGCTCCCACTTTGGGTTCTTTAGCATTGTGCCGCCTTGACTATTTAGCCAATACCCATCTAGAACCTCTAATTGATTGATAACTTGAGTTTTATATTGAAAAGATGAAACATAATCAAAGCTCATATCCAGATTGTCGGTAGATAGAACTTGATTCATTTCCTGGGATACAGTCTGACTATTTGCTGCATAAGAAACAAGTGCCTTTACTTGAGCTGGTGCTTGATTGAAAAAATCTGTAACTGCGCTTTCGATTTGGGCACTTGTTCTATAGCCGGGATATGTTTGTAGAATATGATTCTGTATCGATTCTCCTAATGTGTTCGGGATATTGGAACCCCCACCAAAAGCATATAAAGAAGAAACATTTTCTCTCTTTACATAATTATTTATTTTTGAAATATTCGGCATCTTTGTTTTTCCAAATTGAATTCTGTTTATTATTTCCGAAAGAAGTCTATAGGCTTTGGCTCTGGGTTTAACAATCATTGAGGCCTCGATGGGCGGCGAGTATCTTGTTGACATAGCACTATCTAATGCCGAAAAGTCTTCACTGGCTTCAATGGAACCCTGAAAGCGAGAGACGGAAATGCCGTGTCCGCTCTCATCTTCTACCAACATACTATGATATAAAGAAAAATAGGAAGCTAAATCGTTTGCCAACAACAACCTACGTCTTTCATCTTTTTGGAGACTTTCATACTCAATTTCCGTAAGAATAGATTTGAGCCAAAGATTCGTTGATTGACTCTTCATATTCAGCGAGATCGGGAGAGCCGACAAGAAAAGGTCTGGTTGATCCTGACGACCATCGAGCTTCAGGCGAGACTTATGGAGGCGAATTATGTAGGGTGAAAAAAAGGTAGAGTTGTGGCTCCATGGGACTTGGAGCGTTCTATTATTGTATGTAACGGGGTCCGGTCTGGGGTCAGGCCCCATAAGGCTTGTCCATTGTTCATTAGCCCGCGTAAGAAGATCGCCTTGGCTAACACTTAACAAGCCACGCTGACCAAGATGACGCTGCGTCCCGTGGATGTCTTCGGTTGTTCCAAAAAAGTCCAACCCAACATTTTCAGGCAAAGATGAATCAAAAATATTTGAAGACTCTTGAGCCACCATAAACAATCTATTCTTCGAACCAGCACTACTCTTTTCTTGAGGGGTTTGACTTTCGGCTAAAGACATGGATGCCATTGTTGAATACACAACGCCCAAAACTGATTCTATTTTAGAGGCATTTGTCTGCATCGTATCTATAACAGTTTTAATACTTTCCGGTGTTGCCATCCTTGGATCAACTAGCGTTGTTAATGATGTTCGAATACTATCTTCTTGCGTTCCCAAGTTGAAAAAAAACTTCAATACATCTACATAACTGGTGAGTGCTGGATCTACTATATCCTTCCACCCAGTCCCGGTGAGCCATTTATTGTCTATAAAATCTTGGCTAAACTGACCCGTTCTTGAATTAAACGCTCCGGTATTTATATCCCCCGGAGAATATTCCTGTTCAGCAGGAAGGGTGGGATCGTTGCCCGTATCTATATACTGACTATATGAAGGAGGTATTCCATTAGGCGAATTTGTAACTTTTGAAGCATCATCATAATATTCTTTAATAGTGTTTATATTTCCGATAAGAATATCAAGTTTTTCTTGTACGATCTCAACACTCTGATCGGCTGCATTTATTTCAACGGAGTATTTGTAATAACCATTTGATTTATTTTTTACAGTCTGATCCGCACAAGAGAAGTGACGTATTGAATTTCCGCCAATATCTACATTTCCAAAATTTTCTTGTTCCTTGATACTGGAACCATCTGAGTTTGTTATACTGAGTAGATTTCCAGATTGATCGTCGGAACTTTCTACAATAATGTCTCGCGGATCATTTTCCATAAATGGTTTAGGTGGGCTAGTTGGATCGAAGTAGGCACCACTTTCGGGCTTGTAATATGGAGAACTATCTACCGCACTATTGCCTTGAACTCTGCGTCTAAAAATCGTTATGTTATTTATTTTAGTCCTTCTCACAAGTTCTTCTAAGTTGCTCGGTCCAGCGTCGTCAATGAGTTTTCCAAAAACTGAATTATTCAATATAATACTTTTCCAATTGATAGAGAAAAAGAACCTACAGTTATCTTGAATATCGCGAGATAAAAATATGTTTGAAAATTCATCATAAGTTGAATTGAGTGGTATCCTTTCTCCACTTAGATCCGATTTAAGATCGGGAAACAAATCTTTCTCAACCATAGAAAAGTCAAGCGGTATAGACTCAATCTTTGCAAGAACTCTAAAGTCTTGAACCTGTGATGTATTAATGGGTGGTAGTTCTCTACCGTTGTCATACATTATTTTCTTTGAGGATATCTTTCCATTTTGTATGACCATCAAAGTATCTACTGGACCGTGAATTGTTGTCGATGGCTCAAGGCTAGGATCTGATACAGGTGTCCCAGACAAAACAGCATGGGGCCGAATAGACGCTCCTGCTGTCAGCCCAATGTCGCGATTATCCTTAAAGTTATCAAAAATATTTTGAGCAAAGGCTGTGCTAGCAAACGATACCCTTCTTGTATAAACGTCTACAATTTCTCCATTAGATTGTTGTTGTCGCTCGGGGTCGCCCCAATCCGAAAAGCTCGTGGCATCCCAACCGACAACATTGCTATATGTAAATATATTAGTGCGATTATGTTGGGCGGAAAGCTTTAGTGTGTCCTGTGTTGATAGACCACCATAAATTACACACCAGATGCTCATACCTGCTCGGACACTTTCCATATTTATCACCGAAGGAAATGCTGACGAACCTCGGGGAACTTTCATCTGTAAATGAACAATGAGGTTTGCATTGCCCTGATCTGCTGTATATGTTTGCCAATTTTTATAGGCATCATATTTGGTTTCTGTGGTTGCTGTTGAACCACCGGTGATAGTGAGATTATCATATTGACCTTCGCGCACCGTCAAATCAATATGTGGGTTTCTATCAAACAGAGCCTCTTTTTTAAAGTCGCTTAGCCCTTCTCCTCGATCTGAATTCTCTATAGTTACTTTTGTTATTTCCACCACAGGAATAAACGAACTAAATTGTTGAGGGATTGTTTGTGGTCCTCTTTGCGGTGGTACATAAACCATTTATTCATCATCCTCTGGGCAAATCACAGTTGCGCCTGGATTATAAAGATCTTCAATGCTAACTTCTTCTTGAACGTTTTGTGGATCACAGTCTATTATTCGCTGGTTGAATACGCCCTCTGGTTTGTTTATTGCTCTCTCGCAAACAAGATCAGGATCTATTCCGCTATCTACAATTATATCAAAATAATATTCTGCAAACTCGGGAGTAATCACTTGAACCTCTGCGGGCATCTCATTGTCATCCAGTAAAATATTATTTCTAATGTTACTGATGTTTGGTTTTATAAAGAGTGGTTTTAGGAATTCTTTTGTATTTGATCCCCCTATGTTTTGGGCTTGCGGAGTTGTGGCTGTCTCAACTTCAAAGATTTCCAAATCAAAATTTTCCCATTCAAACTCTGTATTTTCTTCTCTTATTTCTAAAATGATCCTATTATCCAAAACATTTAAATATAGACCCTTGAAAGGATTCTGGGGGCTCAAGTCTCCACTTTGATCGAATTCATAAAAATTTCCTCCCTGTGGGCTGTTGGATAAAGAAAACATAGCCAAACTTGAAGACATATTTATTTGTGGGATTGGTAAGTCTAAGCCTGGGTTCATAACTGATGACGATAGAATTTCTCCCTCCACTATGTTAACATTCCACGCAGGGGCAAACGATGAATTTGGACTAGAGTTCCCAATCGGAGATTTATTGAAATCTCTGTCCGATATTGTTCCTGCAATCATTTTGTCGTTGTTGGTATAAAAACCTTTAGTCCTATCCCAATTGATTCTCGTATCTTCTTGATCGCTATTGAGTTCCACCTCTTCTTTAAGTTTTTTTTCTGCACTATAAAAATAAGTCTGAGTTTCTAGTTGAGGAATATCTTTTATTCTTACTGACGCACTATTTTGGTGTTCTGCAAAACCACCATATTGTGAATCATAAAGAACTTCATCATCATAAAACGCATAAAACTGTGGCTTGAATCGACCAATCGACAAAAGACTTTTGCCATGAGGTGTAATTTTCAAATCAATTACTTGTTCTTTGTCGTTTAGAAATTTCATCTTTATAGTAATTACTTTTTAATCTTAAAACTAGTCTGAATCTTTCCCAGCTCTACTAAAGAACAAAAGTCATAAGGCCAATTATAGGTATATTTGTCTTGGCTTGATAAAGAACTCTCGTCTAAAGTCGTTTCGGTTATCTCTGAATAATCACCATGAGCTTTTTGTTTTACCCTAAAGACCATCCACCTAACATCGGTTGGGATATCTTGTCCTCGATAAAAAGGATCGTCTGTGCCAAGGTCGTGTGAAATTGCAGAATTTCGCTTTTGTGGAGTTATGCCCACGTTGGGGAGAACTCCTTGCCAAATATCCTGTAAGTCACCACGATCTAAAATTGTCTCAAATGGTAGGATATACATAGCAATTGGCGGCTTATTACCTTTTGGAATTCTTATAAAATCAAATTGAGGGGGTATCACAAACTTTCTCATATTCCTCAAGAGATCTCCCAAGTGATCGGTGCGATCATATCGAACTTCTCCATTGTCAGTGATTTCATTTTCATTGATACTGAAAAAGAATTTATTTGTAAAGGACTCATAATAAGAATCTCCACTGTCCGTAGTAGAACCCGGTAAAGAAGTAGCAACATAAGGAATAGCCACCACAGCTTCAGAGAGCGTTCTTTTTGTTGACAACTTGCCTAAAGTTTTTGTAGTTGGTTCGCCAGCCTTTACAAACCCCATCGCGTTCAATAAAGAGTTATTATAGGCTGCTGCTGGTCTTGATGGCGTCTCCGCAAGCGTTATTCGAAGCCCTTCATCATCTGATCCTAATTCTCCATAGCCACTCCACATACCACGACCTAAGCCGATAGGAGTACCATCCAAGAAGCCCCCAGATGCAGAGAAGCTACACGTTGGATGAAGACCACCCGAAACTGCTAGACTTGATATACTTTGTTTTTTGAAATTAAGAACCGGGCATTCCCATTTTGGTGAAATAATCCAACTGGCTGCTGTAGGATCAAATTGGGCAGTCATAGTCATCTCAGTCGGCGCGCTAACTTGCGGTATTGTTTTATTTATCGTACCTCTCCAATCTATTGAGTCATCAATATTCTGTGCCATAAGATAAGCAAAGGAGCTTCTGCCAAATCTTCGGTCGCCGTCATTACCATTCTTATTTCCTTCTGAAATCCTCGTAAGAATACCCGGATTAGAATAACTAGCAGTTATGCGATCAAACATCGCAACAAATGGGTTTTGGGTTAAGTCGCCCCATTCGTCGCCTACCGTATATTCTAAAGTAAGAATAGAAGTGCCATAATAATAAGGAGGAGTATAGGGTGCTTGCGCCGGGTCACACACATTATAATGTGCGCCAGAAACCGGCTCAGTTCCATTCCAATAATTTTTCCACTTTTCAGTAGCAGGTCCAAAATAACGACCATCAAAGGAACACGAAAAATTAATTGGAATCGTTGTTGTTGTGGTGGTATCTACGGGACCAAGATTATTAACCACACCCGACGAACTTGCTGGCATTTGGTTGTAATATAAATTATCTTCATTATGATAAGACTCGCACATAGTCCAATTTTTATCCATAGATAATTCAATGTTCATATAATAGGTGTTCCCCTTTTTTGGGGCGTTATTTGAGATTTGTTGAGCAGTTGCGGATTTAAAGCTTGTGAGTTTTCCGGCATCGGGTCCTGAAGACTCTCCGCTCTTTAGGAAAAATGCTACGGTTTCTGCAAGAAAATTATTAATAGCAAGTTCGTAGTTCTTTCCCTTTGTCGCTAGCTCCTTGGTGCGCGTCATAAAATTTTCATTTGAAGTATAAACCGGAGAGACAGATAACAAAGCAGATGAAGACAAATAACCAGATAGTGCTTCTGGATAATTTATGTGATATGCACCCGCCATGTCTGAATTCAGATCAGCTTTAGGGAACTCTGCCAAATTCCATAAGGCATCAAAAGGTATTTTTGTTGCATATTCAGGATTATGATAAATGGTGGTGTTGAGAAAAGCGTGTTCTAAAACTGAAGAACTATCCCAAGACGCAGAGCCACCCTGTGCCGCAGGGTCCATATTATACATCTTATATGTATCTGGTATATTAGAGCTTGTTGCGATTGTCCATCCAACAGAAATTCCAGACTTAATAGAGTTATATAAAATGCCAGG
>Ga0098061_1001062_pt1 | contig 13365 bp, 20 predicted proteins | sample 22_taG_FD_92579 | JGI IMG/M metagenome (GOLD analysis project Ga0098061, IMG submission 92579) | Marine viral communities from the Subarctic Pacific Ocean - 22_ETSP_OMZ_AT15343 metaG | ecosystem: Environmental > Aquatic > Marine > Oceanic | place: Subarctic Pacific Ocean | collected 2015-01-20 | reverse complement strand
TTCGAAGCACCTGAAGATGCAGTAGAAGGTGATGATCTCTGGGATGTACTAGGATTCGAGCACTACCAACCCAAGATCAGTAATAAAGGTATGGGTGGTAACACTAAGATACGACCTGTAACTGGACCTCCTATACCATACGCACAACACAAGTACGACGTAGAAAATGGATATAGATATCCAGAAGTTATACCAGTTGGCACGCAAGTTGCAATAACAGAGAAGATACATGGTGCTAATGCACGATATGTATGCTGGGATGGCGTGATGTATGCTGGTAGCAGGAGGCTATGGTTCACTGAAGGTGATAACATCTGGTGGAAGATAACAGAGAAGTATCCACAGATAGTAGAGTTTTGTAAGGATCACGAAGGTTGGATAGTATATGGTGAAATCTTCGGCAAGGTACAGACCTTCAGATATGCATCTACAGAAGAAGATCCACTGGACTTCGTATGCTTTGATATATTTGATGGAAATAAATTCCTTGACAAATATAGCATGTGGGACTATACTGGACAGTATGAATTGCCAGAACCACCAGAACTAGATATATGTCCATATGACTTCGAGAAAATAAAACTCTATGTAGAGGGTCCCTCTTCGATTAATGGGGCTAGTCATATTAGAGAAGGTATTGTAGTTACTCCAATTACAGAGCTATATTCTCGTCAAGTAGGAAGAACGATAGTTAAATTCGTTAGCAATGAATACTTGGAAGGAGAGTAAGATGATGCACTGGGCTATAGAACGGTAATAGATCTCAGTAAGTTACCACCACAAGCAACACACATAATAACTGGGTAGGTATTTGCGTAGGGGGCGTAAGCTGTCTGTAAAACAGTCCTCGTTAGAGACCGAGAGTTCGACTCTCTCCCTCCCCTTAGAAAGAATTTATAATGACTAGCCAAGAACAGAAAACACACAGTAGACTCATCTGTATTGTAGTAGGTATAGTTGTTGTACTAAAATTAGGAATCATATCATTATGAGTTACGCTCCACGAAAAACACCGTCACCACGAATTCCTAAATCTCTCAGAGATCCTACTGCACAGAAGTATGATGCTTCAGGATCATATAATGCAGAGGCACTACCTAGACCAAAGAAACCTAAGCTAAAGAAATATAGTTCTCAATATCCATACGATACTAATTGGAGAGTCACCGAAAGAAGAGAGGATGACATATGAAAATGTATGCAATGGAAACTGTAGATGGAAAAGTATTTACTTGGCATCAACCCGATGTTAAATTATTCATACCTTCTGATGACAAGAGTTCACTAGAAGTACATTTGACTGATGGTAAAGTAGAAACATTTGAAGATCCAGAACTGATATATATACGTGATGACAAGGATCAAGATACAATACTGTGGGAAAAATAGAAATATTCGGTTCGAATCCGACCGGGGCTAACTTGCAATGGTAGCTTAACAGTAGAGCTCCGCACTAACATAGCGGGAGATACGGGTGCAATTCCGGTTCATTGAATTGAAAGGATTCTTAAATGGATGATGTACATTATCGTGCAATCAAAGAATACTATGGTGATAGGAAAGCTAAGAGATCACAAGTACCACTGATGAATCATATAGAAGAGGGACTTATAATACTTGATGCAATTGATGCTTCTCCATCAGCTCAAAGAGCATACTGTATACATCCCATAGTACAAGCAGATGATGATTTAAAAGAAGCAGTACGAGAAGGAAGCAGATTCAATACCTATGGTCTGAGTGCTATAGCTATAGCATTAGCAATGGAATATAGAAGAGTAGCTAATAACTATCTCAGTATACATTATCGTAATGAATACGATATCTTTGATGATAGTCATTTACTTGATGTGAATGATATGCTTATTGCGGACAAGGTACAGAATAGAAAAGACTTTGAATTGTATCATAAAGGCATACATGAACATTCAAATAGATTAGATTGGTACTTCAAGAACTGGCTTATGAAGTTAGAGATAACTGAAGATCAGTATCAAGTGTATAAAGAATCAATAACATTTTAATGGGTACTATACCCATATGGGTTTGTGATCTAATGGTAAGGCGTGCGGCTGTGTCCCGCAAGACTCCGGTTCGATTCCGGGCATTCCCTTATGTAGCTAGATGTAGCTCAGGTGGTAGAGCGACCCTCCTTGCGGGGGTAGGTCGCGGGTTCGAGTCCCGTCATCTTTAGTCGAACTTTGGCAGCTACGGTTGACAAGACCCTATGAGGGATGTCAACTACCTCCATCGTGGGGGGACGCGTTCCCCGCTCCATCGCTGATGAACCCTATCAAACGATCAATAGACTATAGTTGCTTTCCTACCCATTAGGTAGTGATAAGTAACTTACCTTCATCGATCTATATCGCGTTATAGAGCCATTAGGTTATCTTAGTGGTATGCATGCCATTATGAAAACGACACAAACATAGCGAGTAGCCTTCAACGCAAAAGCTAATAGTGTATGAAGCAAGATTATGTGAGACATTGTTCACTTAATAAATGTAATGTAGTTGTAATAAATATAATTGAACAATACTCACAGCACTGCCTGGCATATCTAAGGGTAACACCACTCCTATGATCCCCAGAGTGCTACCTCCATCGACGTATTCGCGTACGGTAACCAGGTTCACCTGGACAGTAGTTAAGGAAATCAACGAACGGTGGATTCTACTTAACTAACGGCACAATGAGTATAGACCATCGGGTTCGATCCCTGGGTTGTAAAGCTTAATAGTGCATGGAGTAAGATTTATGTAGCTATTTTCTTAGTGTAATGGTAACACGCCGGGCATCTAACTCGGAAATGTAGGTTCGACTCCTACGGATTGTGCAGTTTGCTACGGCACACAGTGGTCAGTAACGATCTCTTGAGATCTCAGGTCTGATACGCGTGCTACCCTCATCGATCTTTCGCGTAAGTTCAGGGATACACCCTTGAAACCATAGTACGAAAGTACTACGTTACTACGATACGAAAGAGTACTATCCCTATATAGAAAATAGACTAAGTCTTAGACTAAGTCTGGAGGATAGATTCTAATAGTATATGAGGTAAGATAAACGCAGCAATACTCTGTGAGAGTACACCTTATAAGTGTACTAGATAGGTTAGATTCCTAGCTGCAGTACAGGTGAACTCAGTGAGAGTATCTGTACTACCCCTATCGTCCTGTTTCGCGAATGGGTGAACACTTCTGTGTGAGAATAAGACGGTGCAAATACGGTATAGTAGCGAAGAGCGAACACCAAATAGCACATAGGGCAAGAAAAATGTACAGTTTTGAAATTAATTTAATAAAAATTGTACCTAAATGAAACAATTGGCACGGTACGTGCATTTATATAATAACGTAAGGAGATACTATGAGTAAGAAATTTCATCCTGGATTGTTGATTGCAATAATACTAGGAGTAGCAACAGTAGCTTTGTTTGTATATAACTTTGTTACTGACGCACAGTACTAAATATCTCTCATATGGCCCTCTATCCCAATTGGCAGAGGAACATGCCTTACAGTATGGACGAGTGGTGGAATTGGCAGACACGCTAGCCTTAGAAGCTAGTGTCCGCGAGGACGTGTGAGTTCGAGTCTCACCTTGTCTATTTGGATGAAAAGGGTAGCTATATTAGTTCAAGTGTATCTGTTGGCATTGCAAGCAGACACATAGTAAGGGTTTTAGGCGAGGTTTCCCCGACTAAGAATTATCTCCAAGCCTTCTAGAGGGCAATGTGATAATCAAAAACTCCTCCACAAGTGCGGATCGTCTAAGCAAGACACTCTCCATTAAGTGCAGAGAAAATGGTGGTTCATATCCATCTCCGTACGTATGATAGCATGTAGGTCTCAACGGCAGAGCTACTGTCAAGCGGCAGTGCGCGCAGGTTTGAATCCTGCCATGTTGTCAGTTAGCAATTTAGTGGTGGTAGAGTATCGGTTACTTCATATTGGAATGAACGCTCGAAAGGGTATCTCCGATCTCACACGTTTCCCTAATCTATGTCTAATGTGGTGTTAGAGTTACAGTTACTTCACATGAAATGAACAGGGGTAAGACCCCCAATAACCTGTGCTCGACAGTTTCCCATAGGCAACCTCATAAAGGAGCCATAATCATGGCTACTGCAAGATCCAAAGCACCAAAGAACCCTCGCAAGACAATCAACCACATGGGCGCATCCGCCTACAAGCACACTGACAAGGAAGCACTTGCTGAAGCTATAGCAACTACTTTCATGGAAGACGCATACTACGAGACTGCTGCGGCATTCAAGAAGAGATTGTCGTCTTTGATGGATAAGGTAGATCCAGTGTTCGCTGCTAAGGCTGCAGTGTACGTAAGAACAGAGATGAACATGCGTGCTGTGTATGGTTACATGATTTCCAAGCTAGCCAACTTACATGTAGACAATGACGTTCTGTATAGATCAATCACTTCTGGTGTTACCAGACTTGATGATATCTTAGAGATCGCTTCTAACTATGCAGATATAAATGGTGGTAACTTGAGACCAATGCCTAAGGGTATGAAGAATGGTTTCAGGGACAAGCTATCTGAGACTAACGCATTCCTACTTGCTAAGTACAAGGCAACAGGTGACGCAATCACTATGAAGGATATAGTTAGATTGGTTCACCCAAGACCTCACGACAGTGAACTGAATCAGGCTTTCAAGGATTTGGTTTCTGACAATCTTAAGAACAAAGATACTTGGGAAGCAAAGATGTCTGCGGGTGGTGGAGCCAAAGAAACATTTGGTGACCTACTGAGACAGAAGAAGCTGGGATACATGGCTTGCCTTCGTAACCTTAGAAACATCCTGGAGACAGGTGACTCTGATGTTATTAGAATGGCTCTGAAGTTCATAGCTAATCCAAAGGCAGTAGCAGGTTCCAAGCAATTGCCATTCAGATTCTTGAGTGCTTACAAGGCTATAGAAGGAGAGATGGGCAAGAAGAAGGGTAACATCGTATTCGAGAACGATGCAGGTGTAGATAAGACTGATGTTCTAGCAGCTATAGAGACAGCCTTAGATCACTCCTGTGACAATCTTCCGGACTTCGATGGGTCTACTGCCGTATTGGTAGATAACTCTGGTTCTATGCGTGGAGACAGAGGAGGCAACTCCGCTGTATCTGCTATGTCCAGCGTAAATACTGCAGCTATAGCTAACTTGTTTGCTGTTATGACTTGGAAAAAGTCTGAGAATACTTACATCGGTCTCTTCGGGGACAGGTTGATTGCTCCTAAGTTGAACAGGAAAGAGGGATTGTTTGCTAACTACGATACACTAAACAGAGAAGCATATAATTGTGGTGGAGGTACTGAAACTGGTATCTTCCGTGCATTTAGAAGCTTCATTGACGAAAAGGTTAAGCCATCGAGAATAATCATCTTCTCTGATTGTCAGATAGGCACGGGCTGTGCATGGTACGATACAAAGGGCAACCGTGGACCTGACTTCAATAAATTGTTCCAGGAATTCAGAAAGATGTCTCCAGACACGATTGTATACACAGTTTCGCTACGTGGTTATGGTGATACTGTAATGTCTGATGGTCTAGTTAAGCTTGCTGGTTGGAGCAATAACATTTTCGATGCTATAAGAATGCAAGAGGACGGCACGAATCTTGTCAAGCTTATAGATAATATTCAAATATAAAATGTGGATTCGGAAGATAGTTTAATATCCATAGAACACGGAACACGGGACGCGGGTCCCGGAGATGAAGGTAAGGAATCCTTCTCTCCCGAACAAAGGACTATAATATGTCGGATGCCGTTTATCTCGGTAACACCTATGAAGTTACGTTCTCTCCCCAGCTCGAACCCCCTGCCTTTCTTAAACGTCCTATCATAATTATAGTTAATTCGTTCACACCTGATGGTGTAGCTGCCTTTGAAAGCTATCTCAGAGAAGCACAGGACAGTGGACAAGATAGAGTACAAATTCACATCGATACATTTGGTGGAGATATGTATTGTCTATTGGGTATGCTGGAAGCTATGGATCAATGCACTATACCTATAGATACAGTATGTACTACTAAAGCAATGTCCGCAGGTGCTATTCTATTTGCACTAGGTGACAAGAGATACATGAGTAAGTACTCGACTCTAATGTTACACGATTGTCAGCAAGATATACCTGCTGGCACGGCAGTTGCTACTATAAGTGAACATGTGAATGAAGGTATGAGATGTAGGGTAACTGCTGATACTCTTATTGATAAGAGAAGAGGACGAGAACCTGGTACTATAACTAAAGAAATTGACAAGCATGGTAGTTGGTTTCTAACTGCAAAAGAATCACTATTGGAAGGTCTATGTGATATAATAGGACCTGCACCAACACTAATGATTGAAATCAGTTGTGATATGTGGAGTAAAAATGCAGACTGAAGAGATACAAAAAGAAGCAGACAAAATCAAGAAAGCATACGACAACGATGAAATAACATTACAAGAAGCAGAACAATCAACTAATGATCTAATAGAAAAGTTTGGACTGAAGAAGTCTGAACCACCTGCACGAGTGATGAAGTTACAACGCAATGCTCCTTGTCCATGTGGTAGTGGTAAGAAGTATAAGAAATGCCACATGAAAAAATACAACAAAACTAACTTCTCAATTAGACATGAACAATCAATTTCACAACTAGAAGAAATGATAGGTTAATGAGGTATAGCACAACTGGCTAGTGCACCTGATTCTGAATCAGGAGGTTGCTGGTTCGAATCCAGCTACCTCAGGGGTTCAGCTTACGACTGATTAAGTGGGGTGGATAGCGGATACGCGATCCGCATCGTATTGGAAGCCCCAGCCAAATGAAATAGTCCCGTATCGTATAATGGCTATTATACCTGGCTTTGAACTAGGAGAATAGGGATCGAAACCCTGTGCGGGTGTACAAAAGATTTGCCCCAGTCGTCTAAAGGAAACACTATGACAGAAGAAGAACTAAAATTAGAGCAGGACATTGAGAAGTTTAACAAACTTAAGCACCCACTACCAAGTTGGATATGGTCATGTATTATGGGCATAGTAGTATTGATATTGTGGGGTATCTTAGCGTATGGAGGTGTAAAATGAATACACATATCGTAGTTGTAGTAGATGAATCGTCAAGTATGCACAGTAGAACAGATGAAGTAAAAGATGGTTTCGCAGACATGCTCACAGAGCAGAGAAAGCAACCGGGAACAGCAACGATGACAATTGTAAAGTTTGCATCTGATGTGCCCGTCCCACTCATAGCGGGACAAGATATAATCGACATCAAGCCAATGATTATGGATAGCTACAGACCTAACGGAATGACAGCCCTCTATGATGCCATTGGCTTTTCTATTACTGATACATCCACTCAGATCAAGTTGAAAGAAATTGAGCCTGATAATGTACTAGTAGTAATCCTTACAGATGGACAGGAGAACGCTTCTAGGGAATTCGATAGCGAAGCTATACAGAAGCTGGTACAGTCTAAGAAGGACGAATCATGGGACTTCATGTTCATTGGTGCAGATGAAGAAACTCTACAGGCACAGACGCGTTCTATAAATGTGAATCCTAACCATGCATTCAGTGCTAACTATAATGTAAAGGGTGGGACTAGAGCTGCATTGAATAAAGTAAGTCATACTACTACAGGATATAGAAGCGGAGCTACACTAGCTGAGGCTCTAGGAGATGCCGAGGATGACGAACAAACCTAATGTATTACTGACACTTGAAGAGATGGAACGTGCAATTAAACAGATGGAGCACTGGTTAACGGAATTAGGAATTAACGCACTTGATGCTGAGAATATAACTAAACGAGTAATGGCTCAGACTGATAGAGAAGTATCTGAAGTATTAGAAGAACTTCTAAATGAAATGGAACCAAAAACTAAAGTAGACCGAGATAAGAATGACGGATACGACGAAGCTTACAAATTTTTCGCAGAATAAACACATTCGGCGTACTAAAAAGTTTCTAAGCAGAAGTCAGCTTTCTACATGGAGAGAGAATACCCACGGAATCATCGTACAATGCTCTGGAACGTACGATCTCATCCATGGTGGACACTTGACTCATCTAAGGGAAGCGAAGAGCTATGGTGACGTTCTAATCGTTAGTGTTAATTCAGATGAATCAGTAGCTCGATACAAGCCTGGTCGTCCCTATATGGATCTTTTTCATAGAGTACTTATATTGTGTTCTCTAGATATGATAGACGCAGTAACTGTATTCGAAGAAGACGATCCAAGTGAAGTGATATCTATAATCAAACCTACTATCTATGTGAAGGGACATGACGCAGTAATAGATTCCAATACACCAGAAATGAAAATACTATTTGCGACGTCTGCACTTAGATTAACATCGAAAGAAAATCACGTAGAGTTTCACTCTAGTGAGATTGTGAGGAAATTGAATGAAGACACTTCCGCAAGTTAGTATTCAAACTACACTAGGTGCTGTCACTGGTGAGTATCTAACTGTGACTCCTGATCAAATGGAAGGCGTAATTATAGTTAATGCGCATCCACCAGGACCACCAGAAGAGTATGAAGATTGTGTCAAAGAAGTTCTAGAACAATGCAAAGTATTGTTTCCCAAGGCTAAAGATATATGGGTCACTACTAGCATTAACATGAAGATCAATGCCATCGATCCAGAAGTAATAGCTGATGGAGGAGAATATCTTATAGGTATAAGCGGTGACGACGAATGCGTCGATAAACTAGAAACTGATATGAAAGCACATTCAAAATTCGCTGACGCAATTAAATTCTATAGAGCCAAATGATAGAAATTCAAGAAAATACATCGACCAATGAACTTGTAATTGGAATAGTAGGAATAGGTAAGATAGGACAAGCTCTATGGAGTATTTTCGATGGACCCTATCAGACCCTCCCTATTGATCCCCAAGCAGGCTACGATGTACCTGCACAATGTAAAGTAGATCAGTTACACATTACCATTCCTTACAATGAATTATTTGTAGAGGAAGTAGTAACTTGGGTTGCAACAACTGACCCATTTCATATAATCATACATTCAACTATAGTTCCTGGTACTATGGAAGCATTGGATAATGTACTAAAGGTACATGACTTTGATTGTATGCTTAGTTACTCACCGTGTTATTGTTGGGCCCCGCATATCAAGGACCAACTAATGACTATGAGTAAAAACCTGGCTGGATATACAGAGGACAATACACGAGCTGCAGCAATGTCCATGGAAGAAGCAGGCATGAACGTGACTGTGTTCTCAACTCCTGAAGCATTGGAGTGGGCACATGTATTTTTTGTGTGGAGAACAGCACTGGAACAGTACTGGACTAACTCCGTCCATGAAGTTAGTGAGAATAAGGATCTTAATTTTATTGAAATGGCACCCGCATATACAGAACTAATGAACTCGGGTCTCAGTCAAATACGATCATTATCGCGGTTCTTTCCTATAATGACACTGAATCATGAACTACCTGTTGATAAGCACTCAGCCGAAACTGCAGCATTATCACTAGAAGTTTTAGAAAATGGACCCTTCAAAGAAGTCATAACGGGAGTTATGGATTCATTCAGAGGTTAAATATGATTGACATGAAAGGAGTAGGAAAATTCACGCCATTCGTCTTCACTATAAAGGAAGATGAGGCAACGAGACAACCCTTAGAGAAATGTAGTCCAGGCTATGCAGCCCTACATGCTTTGAGTCAGAGAAAAAATTACAAACAAAAAAACAGAACGGTAGGTACGGGCGAGATTCGCAACATCATAGGTATGATGCAACTTGCTCCGAATAGAATTCTCGTTATTGCACAGACCGAAGAAGAGTATCTAACTAATACTGGTCCTGTTGCAGGAGAAGTAGTTGATCCATCGTTTCCAGGAGATCCTCCTGTAGATGATTCAGGTCAACCACCTCCTCATCTAAGAGCAAATCTTGGTGGATCCGACGAGGTGATGTAATGCCTATATTTGATTACAAATGTCCTACGTGTGAGAAGGTTGCTGAAGATGTACTCGTCAACTACGCTGATGATATCATTGAATGCGAAGAATGCGAAGAACAAATGGATAAACTTCCTTCAACGTTTGGTATTGTAATGGGAGATACATGGGTAAGTAAGATAGAAAACAAATACGGTAAGGATGGAAGTCCTTACAGGGACGAAGCTGGTAACAAGCGTCCGGGTGTAGATGATAGCTTACCTCATGTAGCAGGACCCAGAACAAAAGCCAAGTGGAGAAAAGCCACACAAGAGATTAACAAGCTCAAAGAGAAAGGCGAGGATTAATGAGTTGGCTAAGTGGTCATAAAAATAGAGTAGCTGGAGCAAGATGGTTTCGTCAATACAGAAATAAAGTAGGAAGGGATCGTCATATAACGTTCGAGCTACTATATAGTATGGCATGCGAACGAGGACTTAAGAACATAGTAGAGACAGGGTGTCTCCGTAATCCTGAAGCATGGGGTGGGGGATGGTTGTTCTACGATAATATTGAGTGATCTAGCTCTACTATTAGGTGGACAACTAGACTCAGTAGACGAAAGTCTCGATGCTGTACGAATTGCCACTGATGCTACTCAGGAATTCGCAGAATAGTGACTTACTCCAACTTATGGAACTGCAAACAATATATCCATACTTGAAGGAAGATAGTATAATACTATTGGATGATGTACCTACTAAGGGTACACTTGCAATTGATTACTTAGTTAACAAAGGTTGCTGGGCTGTACATACACTTGTTTATCAAGCACTCATAGTACATACTGGTAGTCTGAATACGCGATACGATGAAATAGTTCCCCTCGCTGATATATGCTCAGAGATCCCATCATTTGGTGACGTATCTTGGGACAAAATAAGAGCACAGATGAAGGGAATAAGACGTATGCAAGAGGAATAAATGATAGTTGAAAAGCAATGGGGTTACGAAGAGTACCTTGCTAATCAAGAAACTTATACTGGAAAGAGATTACATATATTTCTGAATAGGATATCTAGTGTACATTGTCATATAGACAAAACGGAAACTTTCTTATGTGAAAGTGGACTAGTACATATAGTGACCTATCTAGTACAACTTGTTGATATTGACGTATTGATTCTTAATCCTAACCCTACGATATTGACTCCGGGAAATTCGATAACAATCACTCCCGGAACGTGGCACTCCTTCTACAGTGGAACGACTGCCACGATAATAGAGTTCTCGGATAAACACTCAGATCTAGACGTGTATAGGCTAGCTCCCTCTGGAGCAATGAGCTATCCACCTAATCTTAAGAAGGATGTTCTAGTAGCAGATACTGATTGGGAGAAGTATAAAAAGGTACTTGACAGCAAGTCTATTTAAGTGTATATTATATCCAGAAAGGGGGAACTCGTGCAGGATATACTGAGAACAGAGAACACAGAATTACAAGCTACTATAGATCAAGTGGTAGCTTTGTCTACAACACTCACGTCCATACTCATTCAGGGTGAAACAGGTACAGGTAAGACAGAACTTGCGGAGAGAATTCACAAACACTCCGGACTTACTGGAGAATTTGTAGTTGTTAACTGTGGGGAATTGGTAGATACTTTGTTTGAAGCTCAGATGTTTGGCAGTAAGAAAGGTGCCTTCACTGGATCCAGCAAAGACGAGAAGGGATTGATATCTCTTGCTAATAATGGTACTTTGTGTCTCGATGAGGTACAAAACCTTACTAGCAAGGGACAGCAGTCTCTGTTGAGAGTTCTAGACAGAAAGAAGATACGACCAGTAGGTGCAAAAACTGAAGAAAGTGTCAGCTTCAGACTATTGGCTACGTCTAATAGTGATCTATTGGATAAGATTCAGGATGGTATGTTTCGTGAGGATTTGTATTTCAGAATCTGTGAACATACGGTCACAATGCCTCCGCTCAGGGATAGAACGGAAGATCTTCGTGCACTCGCAGAGGACCTCCAGAAAGACTTATCTGAAGAACGAGGTACACAGGTTAAAGAGATAGCTCCTGATACATGGGAAGCCATATACTCTTATGATTGGAGAGGGAACATACGTGAGCTGAAAAATAAAATTGTAACTGCGACAATACGTGCAGGAAACAGTCCTAATATCAGCTCTAAACATATGTTCGAACAACTAGTACTTGAAAGCATGGCTGCAAGGTATGGGTTATTTGAGGTACTAGGATTCTCCAAAGATAAGTATCCAACAATGAAGAGTGTTATGAATAAGGTCAGGTATCTTTACATACACAAACTCATGACTGAGAATAATGGCAATGCATCACAAGCATGTAGAAAAGGTGGCATGACACGGTCTACCTTATACAAAATTGCTAAGAGTCTTGACCTTGATCTGACGCAGTACTAGACTCATCCGGAGAAGCTTCGGTTTCTTCGGATGTTTCTACATTAACCCTACCTATTTCGCACAGCACTGCTGGTGCGACTAGTATTGACAGGATATTTTCCCCGTCATTACGCAATAACTCTAACACACCACCCTCCCCGTGTGAGAGAAACTCCGTTCCAACATACAACTTACCTTTATAAAAAACTTTGAAAGCTTGCATCTGTAAATCTCCTTAGACCATCTCATTTTCCAGTGTAGTAAAATCGCCTATAGCATCTAATTTATATGCCAATCTAGATACACTTAAACCACCAAAATTAAGGGTTAATGTACATTTGTATATACTACCAGATACGTTCGATATTGCTATTGTGTGTCCAGTTAGAGTTCGAGTATCCTCCATCCATCCTGTAACTTCTTCTGCTACAATAGTAGCTGGATATATAGTTCCTCCACTATCTTTGTGATAGAATACTCTATAATAGGATATAGATCCAGCATTTTGAGCATTCTCTGGTGACCAAGTTACTACTCTTAATTCTGCAGCGAAACATTGTGCCGTTGCTAGAGTAAACCTAAATAGATCTACTGGGGAATTATCGGTATATTCTTCGTCCGTTCCACCCATAACTTGAGTGAAAGGATGAGCAGAACTTACACCAGTCAGCACATCAGTTTTACCCAGATGCTGAAACATAATGTTATTCTTAGTGTTTACTCCATCTGCAGTATTTACGCCCCAAGCTGATACATCATTCCCAGAATTTCTTATTGCAAATATAGAATCTGTTTCTGGTAATACATAGAAGTCATTATTATTATCTGGTTTTCTTAGTTCCCAGTATGCTGTACTTGTTGTCTCTTGTATCCTTATGTATGGATCGCTAACTGCAGTACCTATTTTAACTACACTATTAGCACTATCATCCTTCATCTCTATAGTAGATGCTCCGAACACTGTATGGTAATCTGCAGTTGCTCCTACTGTTAGTGTTACT